>Ga0181597_10000915_pt1 | contig 33467 bp, 46 predicted proteins | sample 041ome_5_FD_148647 | JGI IMG/M metagenome (GOLD analysis project Ga0181597, IMG submission 148647) | Coastal salt marsh microbial communities from the Groves Creek Marsh, Skidaway Island, Georgia - 041403US metaG (spades assembly) | ecosystem: Environmental > Aquatic > Marine > Intertidal zone...
CTGAACTCTACAACTTGAATACTGTCGGGATTAGCACGATGCCAAGTATCTGCAACACCATGGTTCCAGACGATAGCAACTACCTGCTTCATGTCTATACCACGATCTTTGTAGTAGTCGTGTATAGTAATTAATTCGTTAGGCAGTGTAGCATTGGGCTTGAATGTTAGCATGTCCTGTAGTACAATAAACAGTCTGAAGTCGGGATCTGTAAACGTTATCTCAGGACGCTCTGGAAAGTCAACAGTCCACCCTTCGTCAGTTATGGGACTATATAATGCTCCGCCGTGTACCCAGGCGTGGTCTATGTATTGTCTAACTATTTGATCTAACACAACTAGTATTTAAGATAAATATTACAATGCGAGCACAAGAATTTACAACAGAAACATTAGGCCAAGGCGGACTAGCATACGAGCAAAATGTTTATACCGCTATGCAAGCCGCCAAAATTGAAGGTTTAGATTTAGGCGACAAGCCCACAGCAGGTTTTAGTAATGTTGGTCACGGTGACATTGAAGCCATATATAATGGTAAGCCTTTTAATATCGAAATTAAAGCCAGTGCTAATGACCAAATGGGCGGCACATCCTTTAGATATGACATGGATTCTAAAGTTTTCACTCCTGCTCAAGAAATGGATCAAGACGATTTAAATTTGTTTATGCCTGTAATGCAACAGAAAGCAAAAGATATAGACAATTATATTAAAGCAAGTTGGGAAGAGGAGCCTAAGCAGTTTCACAAAAACAATCGTGGTGTGCCTATTAAAGTGTCTACTGACGCACGTGAAACGTTAAAAAAGAGAGGCCTTACAGGAAAGATCGCTACAAATATTAGTGCCAGCGAAAGTTTCATTACAAAACATTACAATAAGAAAGGCGTGTATTATATTCAGATTGGTGGAGCGGGTCTGTTTTACATGGGCAAGAATCCATTAAACCTACCTGTGCCACAATTAAAAGCAGAGATCAATGTAGAATTAGGTTTACGTTTTGCGGGAAGTAAGTTAACTTTCCCAACAGTTCCAGAAAAGACTCCTGCACGTGCCGCAGGCCTCCGAATTCAAGGTAGACTAAAAACAGAAAATGTTTCAAACTTTACATTGGACGATCCTGGCAGTATTCAAGCATTATTCATGCAATAAAATCAACAACTTATAAATTTGGTTGACAAACTAACCGAGTGATCCTATACTTGTAACTGTTTTAATAACAGGAGCAAGTTGTGAAAATTATTAGATTTTTAGTAGGGGTAACTCTATTATCAGCTATGTATACACATATGGCTCACAGTGAAGAACCTTGGTGGACGGCTTTTGATAAAGTATACGAGCCCAATATTCTGTACCCAAAGATAGACCTAGAAATTAGAATAGTTGACGATGCAAATAAAGAATGCAAGAAGTATACATCAGACATAAACTTTGAAGTTGAACACTGCGCTCTGCAATACAAGCCTAAGCCTAATGAGGGTGATAGACGTAGATGCGTATTGATAATGCAACGAGATATGTTAACTATGGGAGACCTAGGACACGAAGTTAGACATTGCTTCGAAGGCGATTGGCATGCGTATCGACCTACTAGGAGAATAAAACGGTAAAATAATATTTTGACATTACTAACAAGTGATGTTAATGTAGTTGAGTAGTACAAATTTTTAATTATGGCACATTTATTATGGAAAACTTAAATTTTGATTTTGACAGTATAGAAGTACGACGAGTAGCCAATGGCTATGTTATCCAAGTTAACGGCGAGGACGACACTAAAGAGTATGTGTACGACACAAGTCGTAAGACTCTTAAGTTTGTAAGAACTTTCTTGGAGCATTCCAAAGCGCAAGCAACTGAATGAAGTACAAACAGTCTGGCGTAAACATTGACGCAGGTAACGAGGTTGTCGAGAACATAAAAGGACTCACAACTGGTATAGGTGGCTTTGCCGCTATATCCGAACTACCTAAGTTAAATGATCCAGTTATGGTGACCTGCAACGATGGTGTAGGCACTAAGGTCAGGCTGGCAAATACAGATCAAGACTATTACAATATTGGTTTTGACTGTGTTGCAATGTGCGTGAATGACATGGTATGTCATGGAGCGCAACCTCATTCTTTTTTAGACTACTATGCAACTAGCCCGTTAGTCCCTAAAAATGCCACACAGGTTATACGTGGTATTGCAGATGCTTGTAAGAGTGTAGGGTGTAACTTAGTTGGCGGTGAAACAGCAGAACTTCCCAATGTAATAGTTAATGGTGGTTTTGATGTTGCCGGCTTTTGTGTGGGCTTTGCAGAACGTAACGACGTTATAACAGGCTCCCGTATTAAGTCAGGCGATGCTATAATTGGTTTAGCAAGCAGTGGCTTACATAGCAATGGATTCAGTCTTGTAAACAGTTTAATAGGTACACGTGAGCTATCGCTTACAGAAGACTTACTGACCCCAACAAGGCTGTATGTCAATCCTATTTTAGAATTACATGAAAAGATAGGACTTAATGGTGTTGCTAATATAACTGGCGGTGGTCTACAGGAAAATATACCACGCATAGTACCTAAACATCTACACGCTCGTATAGATGTAGACACATGGCAAGTACCAGAAATATTTAGACGTATACAAAACGCCGCAGACATTGACGACGCAGAGCTACTTAGAGTATTCAACTGTGGCATAGGCATGACCATTATTTTAAATGAAAATAATGTGGAGTATGCTTATCAAATATTGGCTAGACACAACGTAAATGCCTGGACTATAGGAACGATAGTGGAAGTTGACTAACAAACCTGCAGAAAACTTACAGCCCAGTCCTATTCCCACTCAAAATGTGAGTAACGGGGAGTATCCTCCTTTACCACAAACACCACAACAACGTCTAGTACAATCCAAAATAAATGCTGATAGCACATTTGAAGAATCCTTCAATGCTATGAATACTGTTTATGGTCCAGGGTTTGTTTACTCCGACTACGGCGATTTAAGTAATCAATTTATATTTGATGTACAAACACACCTACTCAAAGACAACTACAATAATCCACAACAGTTAGCGCATAGACAATATGCGCACGATTACCTAAATCCAGAAGTAGAACGCTACCCAACATTCGATACACAGAAGTTTGACAATTACATTAAAGAAATATATTTGGATAGTGATACTAAACTAGCATTAATAAGCGGTACTCCAGGTGATTCAGAAGACGAAGACCTAATAGACAACGACAGTATCAAATGGGCTAGTGATGTTATTAACAGAGTCTGTGGCAGTAAGCGAAGTTTCAGTCACAGTATCGTACAGCCCAAAGTGCCTGGTTACTTAGATGAAGTAGACAGAGCTATTGAAGTTATAAAGCCAGATAGTTGGAAGTGTTACACAATAGGAACCTTTGCGTATCCTACACGTAAAAACAAACAGTTTAGACTAGACGATGAGAAACTAGTTTACCCTTGGTTTGAACGTGCAGAGCGAGCAGGTATTAAAAACGTCTGCGTACACAAAGGACTACTTCCACCAGACTACAAAGAGTCTTGGCGAGACTTGTGGGAGTATGGCACAGTACAGGATGTAGCAAAAGCGGCTAAAGACTGGCCCAACTTAAACTTTATAATCTATCACAGCGCATTACGTATAAGTCACGAAAATCCAGAAGACATACTCAAAGATTTTATTAAGACTGGACGCATAGAGTGGACTACAGACTTGTGCGATATAGTACAAGAGCATGGTCTTAAAAATGTCTATGCAGAACTGGGTACAAGTTTTGGTAGTATGGTTGTTCTTAATCCACTAGTAGCAAGTGCATGGTTAGGTCAGATGCTTAATATGATGGGCGAGGATCAAATACTATGGGGTACTGATTCTGTATGGTATGGCTCACCACAGTGGCAGATAGAAGCACTACGTAGACTTGAAATACCTGACCATGTCGTAAATCGTATGGGTTGGGATAAACGGTTAGGCGAACCTAACGGTGAAATTAAGCAAAAGATACTTGGATTAAATGCCGCTAGGCTGTACAATGTAGATGTTGCAACCGCAATAAACCACATAGATTCTAGTAAAATAGAAAAAATGCGGTTAGAGCATAAAAAACCTAGAAATAATCAATACTACGGTTTTATCGCATAGATGATATGCTTTAATATTATAGAAAATGTTGTATCGCAATAATAAATACACGTGTACAGGGATCCTGTACATTTATAACATTTTCAAACACACACTTATAAGGAAAAACACACAAATGACACACACGATATTAGAAAAACTCAAAAGGTTTTATATCACATTAGTAAAAGCTCAAATGAAAGTTGCACGACGTCGAATTAAGCAGTTTAGATCAGCAGGATATGTAGCATGATAAAACTATTAAGCATCTTAGTCGACAAGTGGACAGAATGGGTAGATCAGCAGGAACGTAACGCACTAGAACGATATCTAAGTCAGGCACAAACGATTGGTGAGATAGAAGATCGTATGCGTAAATGGCAAGTTAGCAGATTCGTATAAAGCAACACTGGGCGGGTAGATTATATCCGCCTTTTTTATTGACATCCTGTCAGTAAACATATAAACTAAGGTATGGCAAAAATTATTAAAGATCCTAAAAAGCGTCGCAACGTTAGACGTTCAGTGCGGACCTTAAAGGAGGCAACTTTGGAAACACTAGCATATTTTAGAGATAAGATTCTTGGTTACATCTGCGAGGGTATTGGTTTTTTACAATATTTTGCAGATAGAATAGCAGGTAAAGAATTAAGCAGTCAGTTTTGGACAGGCTTCTTTGTCATTGTAGCATTTTTGTTGATGTATGTTGATTTTATATTAGCATTCTTTATACTAGCCGTAAGGATACTATGGATACTGGAGAGTCGAAGTGGAAGATGAAGAAGTAAGAACTAGACCCAAGCATCTCAAACAGGATGTTATGTGGAGTATAGAAAAACTCTACAGAATGACAATAGATCCTTATGCAACTGGATTCGAAACCTGGTCTTATAAACAAGACTTATGGTTGTTGAAGTGGTGGTTGGATGACATGATTGAACAGTGTGGTCACTATACTGGCGAAGATGAATTTATAGAAGCTCACGAAAAACGTAAAATGTGGAACGCTCTTAAAGACAAATGAAGTATTTGTGCATAGGTAATCCTACCAGCCACACAGACGACATGACTACTAGGCTGGCTAAGACAAACGAATCTATTAACCATGGACTAGCAACTAAAATAGATAAAGACGGTTTTTATCACATCAGTCTAGCGGATATAACTATATTAGAAGCAGAAACATTTATTGAACAGTTTGACCAATTATATTTTCTACAACAACCTAAAGAGTCTTATGACAATGAGGAAGTTTATAACAACACAAGAATACTATTGTTATATGTTAAAAACTGGCAAGTAAAGCCTTTCGAACTTATTAATGTCTGATCTAAAACAATATAAATTACGAGTACTAGACACCAAGACTCCGACCTTTTGTGGAGCAAAGTGGTATAACGCCACAGTGTTTTTAGGATCTGGTAAAACTATGAGTTGTCATCACAATCCTTATCATGAGATAAGTGACACAGATGTTATTACAAACTATAAGGCACTACACAATACCAGCATAAAGAAAAAGCAACGAGCAGAGATGTTGCGTGGTGAGCGTCCTAAAGGCTGTGAGTATTGTTGGCGAGTAGAAGACTTTAGTCCCGAGTCTATCAGCGACAGAGTAATTAAAACTCAAGACTTCAGCGACGAGGATAATAATATTGCATTCCATGCAGATCCTAATGCAGATTTTGATCTACAGATTATGGAATTGCATTTTGATAAAGTATGTCAGATGGCATGCAGTTACTGCCATGCAGGTTACAGTACAACCTGGGCACAGGATATTAAACAGAATGGTGTTTACGAAGACGTAGAAACAGATACACGCCAGCATTACAAGTATCAGAGAAAAATAGATCAACTGTTTAAACCTGACCAAGAGAACTTATACGTAGAAGCATTTTATAAATGGTGGGATGCTGACTTACATCGTACCCTTAAGGAGTTACGCATACTAGGCGGAGAGCCGTTACTAAGTCCACACATCTGGCGTTTTATTGACTGGTACAAGAGTAAAGAGACCGAATGCAGTTTAGAAATTGTTACTAATTTAGGACCTAAAGTTAATGTAGATAAGTTTCTTAAAGCCACAGAGGATATAGGTGTTGTTGTACTAACAAGCAACGAAACTGTGGACTCGCATGCAGAATATATAAGAGACGGATTAGATTACGACTTATGGATACAGAACGTAGAAAAGTGTCTGAGTAGTGACAGTGTACGAGAAGTTAGGATATTACTCACAGTTAATGCACTGTCAATGCTAAAAATAACAGATTTGTTAGATCAAATTGTAATATGGAAACAACGTTATGGTAAAGATAGACTGACATTTACTGCAAACATATTACGGTATCCAGTATTTCAAAACATATCTGTATTGCCTAAAGATGTTAGAAAACAATTGGCAGACAAATTGTCTAATTGGTTATCAAATAACAATATAGCAGAAGTAGATACTGTGGAACGTTTAATATCATATACAGAACTGGTAGACTACCCTACAACAGAGTTTATAGATATACAAAGGACTCGTAAAGATTTTAAATCATTCTTTACTCAATACGACAAACGCAGAGGAAAGAGTTTTACAGAAACTTTTCCTGAACTAGCAGACTGGTACGGAGACATATAGTGGAAGAGAAAATACGACAGGATTTATTTACAGAACTTAGCAGGTACACAATGCAGGGCATAGAACCTGAAGGATTAGTTAAAGCAATAGTCTGCAATGACTTATATCAGGTAGTACTGCAAACACAAGACACAGAAGACTGGTCAGAAACAAAGAAAATATTTAAGTGGTTGCAAAAAAACGGGATAGTTGATGGCATACGATGTTGGGGCAGTCATGCAATTATGCTTAGGTACTTGGATCTAACTGAAACCTTAAACGCTAAATAATATTACACAGACACACAAAGGAGAAGCAAATGTCAGACTTTAAAGCAAAATTACCAGAAGTAAAATTTAATAAGAACGGCTACGAGATCCGCACAGAGATTCTCGGCATGGCTAAAGATTTAGTATTCCAAGACTTTTCATATAAATGGAATGGTTGGGAACAAACAGTTGAAAAAGACAAAGATGGCAATGTTGTAGCAAAGACTACAATGCCAGAGTTTCCTGGATTAGACACAGTTTTAGAAACCGCTGAAAAGATGTACAGTTTTGTAAATGGCAATCCTGCCAATAAAAAGTAATATCCAACTTACGGTGCCCTAAGGGGCACCCTTCTTAAATACTATAAATGTCAACAGATATTGTAATTGCGGCAGTGCCGTCTATAACAACTAAAGAGCCTATGATGGCTCCTGCTTATCTAAAGTCTATAGTACAAGTCGCTGGATACAGCGCAGTAGCTCTTGATCTAAATCAAGAATTTGCTCACAGAATAAAAAACAGACCCAATAAAAAACAACTAGTAGACTTTGCAGAACATAGCAAACCCATGCTGGAATTGTCTGAAGAGGTAGGTCAGGAAGTTGCCTATATGGTCGAACGTATTCTTAGTTACAAACCTAAAAAGGTTGCTCTAAGTTTGTTTGCCTATACCTGTCAGCGTTTTGCTAAGTGGGTCTGTGTAGTAATTAGACAGGTAGCGCCTGAAGTTGAAATAGTAATGGGAGGTAGTGGCACTAAGCACACACTCAATCAAGAAAGCAATTACTTTGTAGAAGAACTAAAGCAACAAGGTTTGATTGACCATTATATTATGGGAGATGGTGAACGTGCAATAGTGGAGTATATGAATGGCAATTTAAGTTACCCTGGTATAGATTCACAAAGTTGGCAACAACCTATGGACTTGTCAGAGTTTCCCTATAGTGATTTTTCAGATTATGATTTTAATTTATATGAAGATAAAGTTATTCCTATATTAGACAGTCAAGGTTGTGTTCGTAAATGTGAATTTTGTGACATAATTGAACACTGGCAAGCATACACATGGAAAAAGGCCAGTTATACGTTTGATGAAATGTTGTACCAGTCTAAGAAGCATGGTATCTATAGATTCAGTATGCGTAATAGTCTTACTAATGGCAACATGATAGAGTTTAGGAATTGGATAGAGCAAGTTGCTGACTATAATAAAACTGCACCTGCAGGTAAAGAATTTAGCTGGCTGGGATATTTTAACATACGTGGTGCCCATGCCCATCCAGAACCATTATGGGAAAAAATGGCTGAAAGTAATGCTACACTAATCGTAGGACTAGAAAGTGTTATCGAAGAAATACGATGGGACATGGGTAAAAAGTTTACTAATGCAGATGTTGACTACCATCTAGATATGGGACGCAAATACAATGTGCCTATAGTTTTCCTAATGATGGCGAGCAATCCTGGAGAAACTGTAGACCATTTTGAATACACAAAAAAATGGTTTAAAGATAGATTAGAGTATGCAGGAAATAGTGTAACCGCAGTGTTTTATGCGCTTGCTACTATATTACCTGGTACTGTATGGGATAAATTACAGGGAGACAAGATAGACATAGGTCCTACTAGATTTATATGGACTGAGAAAGGCAACGAACTTACGCATAGGCAACGTTTAGATTATTTAGAAAGTTTAATAGATATATGTAAACCCTTTAACGAACAAACATCTGTTGACTACAATGACAACGGTTATGATACAAAACAGATGTTGTCCTACCATTACGATGATTAATATAAGTAGAGCTAACGTTATTATTGGTGTCAGGCAAGGCGAGTGTAATGGGTTCCATAATGTAAAAATTTATGCAAACAATTTACAAGTACTAGATACTCAAGAAAAGTTATCTGATCAGATTAAACTGGATGTAACAATGCCATGTGTTATACGTATTAATCTGTCAGGAAAAAATTTACAAACAGATACTATAGTTCAGGACGGCAAAATTATAGAGGACAAATTTACAGAAGTAACCTCTTTATCTATAGCTGGGTTAGATGTAGGTTATGATGTACTGCAAAACATAACAACCTACACAGAAAAAAACGGCAACACCACGCAAAACAATTTTGCTCACAGTAATGGAGATTTAGAAATTATATTGGACTGTGACAACCCTGTAACTTGGCACCTTAAGCACAATAGTGTATATGCAGAGTCTGAGTTGCGTCCAAAATAAATAGTATTAACAGACCTTGAGGGAGGTCTTTTAAAAAAGGGAGCAAGAAGAATATGCGCAGAACGATTAGCGCCGCTATGATGGCGGCACTGATCAGTGGGCCTGCGTTAGCGGATACATCATCAATGAATGGCAGTGTTACTGGCATGGGGATTCTCGAAAATGACTATGTGAAAGCAGGTGTAAACGGCACATCAGGCACATTCGGATCAGGAGGTAACACAAGTCCAGGACTACAATATGATAGTTCAGGCACAGGAACGTTTAATTCAAGTTACGATTACTTAACACCCGGATCACCATTTGATGGTTGGTCTATTAAGATTGACGGAACAAACTCAACAAACAATAATGCTGGCGGTGCAACCTGGACAGACTCAGACGGGTTAACAGACGGTACTAATAGTTTTACTTGGCAAGGTACTAATGCATCTCACAGTGGGTGGCAAGTAGAGCACGTTTACAGTTTAGGTGCAACAAGCGAATACGTTGACATCACAACAAACATCACAGCAGGTTCAACTGCAAGTGCAGTTTACTTTGGTCGTTTTATTGATCCAGATGCCAGAGCGGCAGCTGGAGATAGTTCAGCAACAGACAACGTACTAGGTTACTCAGGTATACCTGACAGCAATGTAGCATTTTCAGAAGCAACTGTATCACGTTATGCATTGGGTTTGTATTCCACAAACACAAATGTTGATGCTGGTATCAGTAGTGGCTGGACAACAGAAGCTGATGGCTATACAACATCACCTTATACAGATAGCGACGGTACTTCAGTCAAGTACGGCACAGGTGATCACACAATTGGTTTAACTTGGTCATGGACAGGTGTTAATGCTGGTGATATACTAACAGCAGACTATGCTTACATATTTGGCCCAAGTGCATTTGATGCGGCAGATGAAGCAATAGATGGTGGTGCTGGTGGCGGAACAGCAGGTGTAACACCTAGTGGCTTTAGTGATGTTACTGACGAAGGTTCAGCAACAGATGCGGCAGGCGCAGGACCTACCATAGTTGGCTCAGCAACTTCCAGTATCACAAGTCACACAGCAACAGAAACAGCAGGTGTACAAACCATTGCACGTGAAAAAACCACAAGCACATGGGATGTTTACAGTGATGCATCTACAGGCACACCAGTAGTTACTACAGAAAACTTATCCAGTTTTGCTGGCAGAGTTGACCATGTAGAAACTGCTAACCACATGATGGCAATTACGCACAAGGACATTGAGTGGAACGGTGTTAGAATGATTAAAAATAACCAACAAGGTCTTAACGGTTATGCTAGTGATGTGTCAGGACTAACAGCGGCTGGTATTAAACGTACTGAAAGCGGTTGGGGTCTAGGCATTGGTGCTGGTAAGTTAACAGCAGACATAGACGGCAACGGTGTTACCAATGTTGACAGCACAGTGTTTCACTTGAGAGCAGTACGTGAACTCAACTACGGCGATGTTGCAGTTAGTGTTACTCGTGCTAGAAACGACTATGAAGTATCAAGAACAATTGGTGACTTTGCAAACAGTGCAAAAGTAACAGGCACTGACAAGTACTACAGAGTAGAGTATTCAGGCACAGGAAGTGTTCGTCCGTTAGTTGGATACACAACTGGTAAAGTCAATGTTCAAGGGTATCAGGAGACTGGCAGTATTCAAAGTGCTAGAACTGTGGCAGGACATGCAGACAGTTATCATTATGCTACTATTGGTGTCGCATTTGATTTGGGTCCAACAACTACTAAAATTGTTAGACACACAGATGACACTAACCAATTAAGTTTCAATGTTAACAAGGACATGGAAGATCAAAAAATGCTTACACTTGGAGTATCTAGATTAGAAACACCAGTAACAACATCAAACAGTGTAACAGCAGGCTTTAGAATACTTTGGTAATTTAACTTAAAGAGCCCTTTTCGGAGGGCTTTTTCACGGTTGCAAGTCCTACAGTTTCCAACGCTTCTATCCAAAACCAACCTACATCAAACTCCATAGCGGTACGTTCAAACTTAGCACTTGCTGGAAACTGGTGATGATTATTATGCAATTCCTCACCGCCTATTAGGATACCCCAAGGCAAAATATTGTGACTGTTTTCTTTTGTGTCATAGTTTCTATAACCAACGTAATGTGCGACTCCGTTAATTACTCCAGCCGCCCAAAAAGGTATCCACAACATTTGAATACCCCATATTAATATGCCCCACCAACTGAAGATAGCAATATTTGCCAGTAACAGTAACAGTATCCCTAAGTTCTTAAACTTGGTATATACGTTACGTTCTACCCAGTCATCTGGTGTGCCAACACCAAACTGTTCTACCATCTTCTTGTCGTTAGCGGCATCATTATATAGTAGTGCCCCACCAAATAAAACTCTTTTAATGCCGTATATTAAGGGAGTATGCGGATCCCCCTCTTTATCACTAAATGCATGATGTTTACGATGTACGGCTACCCATTCTTTGGTAACCATGCTGGTAGTTAGCCAGAGCCAAAAACGCATAAAGTGAGTTATGTACCTATGAAATTCAACGGCTTTGTGAGCCTGGCACCTGTGCAGGAACAGAGTCACGCACAATATTGTTATATGAGTTGCTACCAGTGTATAGATTATTTCAGACATATTTTACTTATCGTTATAAAACAATAACTTACGTGTGTTTATTTTGGTTGACGTCTGGTCCGAGTGGCCCTATAATATACATATACTGTTAATAAAGACGAGGGAAAACAAAATGACAGAGACACAACAAAAAACATTTATAAATTACTGCTACGATTTTTACGGTATCGGTAATATTTACGATTTAGGTGTTACTATGCAAGACGTCGCAGATGCGGTTGCATTATATAAAGTTAAGTGTAACCGTTACCCAGAAATGTGGGGTGATGGAGATAGTGTAGACCGTGAAAGAGTTCGTGATATTTTGGTTGCGTTATTTCATAATAAGGAGGCTGCATAATATGTCTTATAAATCATCAGTAACAATGGCAGAACTTAAAGAGGCGCAAGCCACATACAAAAAACTACAACTTCTTCAAGAAGAAAATGCTGACCGTATTGAAAAACTAGAGCAACTCTTTGAAGACTTGGACACTGGTAGAGTGGCAATTAAGGTTCCGGACAATTTACGTGCGCTTTAACTTGACAGCATAGTCGAGTGGTAGTAAAATACTAATACTGGGAAAACAAAACAAGGGAGAGCAAGTATGACAACAATGCTTAAAGTAGACAAGGTAGAGAAGGATTTATCAAAAGAAACGGACGCTCAGATTATGGAGCGCATTGGAGAGCGTTTTAACATCCTAACAGAAATGACCAAAGCGGTTATTAATAATGACGTTAGGGCAATGATTGTTTCCGGACCTCCAGGAGTAGGCAAGAGTTTTAATGTAGAATCACTGCTCGAAAAAGAAAACTTGTTTACACAGATTCAAAATCGTAAACCTAAATACGAACTCGTTAAAGGTACAGCATCAGCACTGGGATTGTACTGCACACTATTTGATCATAGTGACCGTGGACATGTTATTGTGTTTGATGACTGCGACTCAATTCTAATGGACGAACTCAGTCTAAATATTCTCAAAGGTGCTTTAGACTCTGGTAAGAGCAGACGCATCAGTTGGAAGGCAGAGTCGCACAAACTTCGTTCAGAAGGTGTGCCTAACTCGTTTACATTTAACGGCTCAGTTATCTTTATCACAAACTTGAAGTTCGATGCAATACGTGGTAAGGTCAAGGACCACTTAGCGGCGATTCAATCACGTTGCCACTACTTGGATCTTACACTTGATACTGACCGTGAAAAGATGTTGCGTATTAAACAAATTGCTAGTTCTGGTGAATTATTTGAGCGATATCACTTTACAAAAGAACTCGAAGAAAGTATACTAAGTTTTATGGATGAGAATAGTACCAAGTTACGTGAGATTAGTTTGCGTATGGCAGTTAAGATTGCAGACTTGGTAAAAGTAAATCCAGACACTTGGCAAAAACTTGCAAGTTGTACGGTAATGAAGTAACAGCAGTTCCCTCATGTTCGCCCATTCCCTCAAACTTGCTCCCTTGGGCGGACATATTCGAACCCCCCGGCTCCCTCGCCGGAGGGGTTCACCCTTTTTTTAAATACTAGTATGCGAACATTTGATACAGTAGAAGACTACATAGCAGAGTTGTTCGAAGGGAGCAATATAGGCTTTATTAATGCTAACAGGCAAGACATAGAATATCGTTTAGCCAGTTACGACAACAGAGTAGTTCAAAGCATCTACAACCAAATCACTTTTCAAAGTCTAGCACTAACTGACAAACAGGCAGATCTCTGCGTCAAACTGATAGAAAAATATACAAGACAGTTTAGGCGAGCAGGTATAGATAACTTTGCCATGCTGGATTCACACACTCGTAAGTTTAAATTTCCAATACGTAAGATAGACAGAGAGTTTAAACTTTACGTGAAAGACGATATAATATATGCCAAGTTTCCCTACGATATTAAAATTATTAATGCCATACGAAAAGCCAAAGAGGGCATTGTGGGAGATGCAGAGTGGGACAAGAAAAACAAAGTCTGGAAGTTTGCACTAGTAGAACCTTATGTAAAGTTTACTGTAGACTTTGGTAAGAAATACGACTTTGAAATAGATCAACGGCTCTTAACGTTATACGACAAAGTCACAACAAATTATGATACGGATAGGATCAAGTTGGTAGAACAACAGGGCAAATATTCCATACAAAATGCTCCTGATAGTTTGCAGGACTATGTAGACAAACATGCGGGTAAAGACTTAATTAAACTGGTAGACTACAGTGGTATCTGTGCATACGAAGTGGATAACAATGTAGAAGTACAAATTAAGCAAGCACACTCAGAAGGTGTTGCTAAATGTTTACTGAACAGACATGCTTACCTAGATCCTGCACAATATACCTTCTGGGAAATATTTGACTATGCGGACTTGGTGGGTAGATTTCCAATTACAATATACGATACCTTAGGTCATTGGTCAGCAGAAACAAACTTTAGTTATATAAGAGAGCGATATCTAACACTCTACGAAAGGTATGGTCCTATATATCATCATAATTTAACGTTGCCCAAAGACTGGCCTTATAAAAATGCCAACCCAAACACAGCCAAAATAAGAATATATAATACAGCAACTAAAGAGATGTTCCAAGATGATAGAGTGCCTCTTATGATTAGTTGTCAAAATTTTAATTACGGCAGTATTAGAATGCAGATGCTTGCTAAATCAGACAAAGTAGTGTATCATTGTACTAAATTATGACAACAGCCATACTACATATCAGAGACGAAGTTAACGTAAAGATCGAAGGCTTAGACTTGACCACTAGAAAGAATCTAGTAAACAAATTTAAGTTTGAGATACCTTATGCACGGTACACACCTGCGGTTAGGCTGGGTCGATGGGACGGCAAAGTAAGTTTCTTTCAGCTGGGTGGTAGCACATTTGTAAACTTATTGCCAGAGATTATACCTGAGCTAGAATCTGCAGGTTATGACTTACAACTGAACGATTTACGAGAGTACAACACTACGTTTGATTTTGATGAAGTTACTGAAGACACCTTTAGTGATACTAAGTGGCCCAAAGGACATCCAGCTGAAGGCGAACCAATTAAACTACGTGACTACCAGATAGAAACTATCAATAACTTTTTACGTAACCCACAATGTCTACAAGAGATCGCAACAGGCGCAGGCAAAACACTTATGACAGCCGCACTAAGTTATAAGTGTCAAGAGTATGGACGCACTGTGGTTATTGTACCTAATAAGAGTCTAGTAACACAAACAGAAGAGGACTACATTAACATGGGCATGGATGTTGGTGTGTTCTATGGTGATCGCAAGGAGTACGACAAGACACATACAATTTGTACATGGCAAAGTCTAAACAGTTTATTAAAGCGAACTAAGAACTCAGAAGCAGACATAGGTATAGGAGAGTTCTTAGAGGGTGTAGTATGTGTTATGGTGGATGAGGTACACCAAGCAAAAGCAGACGCACTAAAGACACTGTTAACAGGTGTTATGAGTCACATACCAATACGTTGGGGCCTAACAGGCACAATACCCAAAGAAGACTTTGAGTTTATGAGTCTACGTTGCAGTCTAGGCGAAGTTATTAATCGTATCAGTGCAAGTGAATTACAAGATAAGGGAGTGCTGGCTAACTGCCATGTAAATATATTACAGTTAGTCGAGCATACAGAATATTCAAACTATCAGAGCGAACAAAAGTATTTGTTGGACAATGCAGATAGAATGGATTATATTGCCGGACTAGTTAGCAACATTAAGACTAGCGGTAACACATTAGTATTGGTTGATAGAATATCAGCAGGTACACATTTAACAAGCCGTATTAAAGATGCAGTATTTGTGCAAGGTTCAACTAAATCAACTGATCGTAAAGAACACTACGACGAAATTGCAGAGTCTAGCGATAAGGTTATTGTGGCAACATATGGTGTAGCCGCAGTTGGTATCAACATACCACGTATCTTTAACTTGGTGTTAATTGAACCTGGTAAAAGTTTTGTAAGAGTAATTCAAAGTATTGGTAGAGGTGTACGTAAAGCACAGGACAAAGATTTCGTGCAGATATGGGATGTAACTTCCACTTGTAAATTTAGTAAACGTCATTTAACAAAACGTAAACAATTTTACCGAGAAGCCAATTACCCATTTGAGATAGAGAAGATTAAATGGCAATGAAAAAAGTAGCAGTATGTGGGTGTAGTTTTAGTGCGCCTAGTAATGACCCAAAACTAAAAGGAACGAGTTGGGGAGAACAACTAGCAGACATGCTAGGGTGGGATCTATTACATTATGCACGTCAAGGTGTAAGCAATGGTGGCATACGTGTAATGATAGACCAGTGTATTAAGGACGAGGTAGACTTTGCAGTTATAGCACCTACGTTTCATGACAGAATGGAAATACCTGCAACTGCCGCTCCTTTTGATTGGAACAATTCAACAGATGGCTGGAACCCACTAATACAACAACACCTACAAGACATTGATATTAAAAACGGATATCAAGAAGACCTAGGCGTACACAATATTAATTACGGCAGTAACAACTATACGCTGATTAGCGAAACAATATATACACTGGCGGAAAACTTTAGTCATCCTTATCGCAGTCAGAAACTAGATAAGATGACATCCAATGCTGTTAAACAATACATTAACTTTATGTACGACAGTAACTGGAAACTACAACAAGACAGATGGATCATACGTGATGGCATCATGCAATTACATTATCACAAGATCCCTTTCTTATTGGTAGCATGCAACATTTGGACTAGCGACATGGTTAGAGACCACTTCCCAGATGTTATACCTGACCATTGTCTAACACTAGACTATGAGGATACTCCTGCTTACGCAACTAACGAGTGGCCCTTTGAAGGTGAGGACCCAGGTTATCATGGTGCTGTAGAAAGTCAAACATACCTAGCAAAAAGATACAAGGAAATTATTGAATGTCATTCATAGATCATCAAAACAATGAGGGTGACGATATTAATTGGTTCGAAGATGATGGCACAAATATCGGCATGCTTAACGACAACGGACGTAATGCATTTTATAATAATGCTCTTCGATTAGTTGCCAGTAATAAAACTGTGGTAGACATTGGTGCTGGCACAGGATACTTAACAGCACTGGCAATTAAGCATGGTGCAAAACATGTTACAGCAGTTGAGGCTAGTCCTAAACGTTGTGCGTTCTTAAAAAACATGATGGAAAAACTGGGATATCAAGATAAAGTTACAATTATAAATGACAATTATCTTAAAACTGACATACACTCAGACATTGTGGTAAGTGAAACAATAGGCGCACACATATATAATGAAAACTGGTTACGTCTGTCTGAACATGCTAGAACTAGATGTGAGTACATGATACCAGAAAAGTTTTCAATTAACATAGACTTGTATGAGAACCATCCTATCTGGACTACGTGTATGCAGGAAAGCATGGCGTTTAATTACAACGAAAACAATCATCCAGAATTTGCTGATGCTCTTAACGACAATATGCAACTGGAAGATAGGGGAGAACTTGCAAATACAATACCTAACCTGTTTTCACACTTGCATAACTTTGATGATCTGAGACTAAACAAAATCTGGCAGAGTCCGCCTGTGGTAATAGATCACATGGCGCCTATGGTTATCCCTGAAATTCTAATACCACATCATGTGTTTACTGCACTACCACAAAAACTACAAAGACTTAGCCCTGATGATTGGTTATTCTTAAACTTAAACTGGCATGCAACTTTTCAGACAGCAAGTATGTGGGTATCGGATACTATATGGCAAAATGTCTGCAAGTGCATTGCGCAACCTAAATCTGATTTAAGGATTTACTTTAGTGAGCAAAACAACAAATGGCTATTCCAAAATGTTTAGTAATGGTAGCACATCCAGATGACTGTGTCATACTGGCTGGTGGGTTTATACAAAAGTACAGCAATGACATAGACTTTGACATCTGCTATCTAACTTACCAAAAGAAAGACAGCAGAGCTCAGGAACTTACTAAGTTTTGGTCAGCAAGAAAAATAGCAACAAAGTTTTTAGGTTACATAGATGACTACAGAGACATGGAACAAGGTATAAGTTTTGATACTGCTCAGGCTGAAGCAGATATAAACAGAGTAGTTAAGAATTATGACCTAGTGGTCACGCATGCCAAAGACGGAGACTATGGACATATACATCACAAGTTTGTTCATAACACAGTAGCAAAGACAAGTATACCTAAGGTTTACTTTGCTAACACAGAAGTGTATAATAACAAAATAGTAGAAAAGTCTTGGTACACGCTCGACGAAGTTCCTTTACACAGTGGCGTTGTTAAAGATGAATGGAGTTACCTGACAGGTGAATACTACTACAATATAACAGAGGATGCACAACAAATAATATATGAGAATACTAACACTAGAGAACACAACATTTGAAATGAATGCAATACCTGATGACGTAGGTGATTTGCGTTTCAGCGTATTAGACAACTCGGATCCTAAAGACCCTGATTATTTCTTTATCCCTCTGATCTTTATGGAGTCATTTAATAGTCCAGCTCTAGTACTAAGTATTGGTAATAACATTATTAAGATGCCGGTAGACTGGCAGATACTAATTGGGGAACCAGACTTGGGAGACTTAGAAGTTGTTCCTCTTACAAGTATTAACGACAGGGGGTTTAGTGTTTTCACATTTAATCCTATTAGCAGTTATAGACCTGAATTTCAGCCAGTTGAAGTAGTAGACATCTACCAAGATGTAAAATGGTACTTCCCTAAACTAAAGCCAGGACAGATGTTAGCAGTACCGCTTAGTGAAGATGACAAGAGTTTATGTGCATACTTTGTTAAAGACATCAGTAGACAAAGCGAAGTTGTTAACTACAGTAAAGTATGGTAGACAAGTTATCAATTAAAAATGAAATGGCCATGGTAGATGGCAAGGTCAGAGACTTCTACGACGATCTTACAGAAGAAGAACGTAAGAAGTTTAGTCCTTACTTGATACTAAAGTACACAGCTAATGTAAGTGGTAATCAGGATCTTGCTGAATACTATTTGCGTAGATGCAATGAGACATTAAACAAAGACTTCTTTAATATTAATAAGCATCCTAAACTGCAATGGTTGTGTGCAAGTGCTGTAAGTCCAGGCATGGGCAATACATATCACTATTGGATTAAGGCTCCTAAAAAAGGTGCCAGCGCAAACAAAGAACGTAAGTTCTTACAGCAGATGTATCCTAATGCCAAGGAAGATGAGTTAGACATGCTGGTGGAAATAAACACAAAAGATGATCTTAAGTCACACGCTCGTGAACTTGGTTGGTCTAATAAGGAAATAAAAGATGCCTTTAAGTAAAATTATGTTGGATAAAGAGTTTGAGATAAGTGATACAACCATTAATGGCGAACACTTTTATCAAATAAGAGACTTCTTTGATGTAGAGCACAAAGAGCAAATGATTGCTGATGTGGAAGCATACAAAGTTGAAGGCAGTGGTGAATATGAAGAAGTTTTTGGTAATACAGATTTTTCCATGGAAAAGAACCCTAGGTTCCAGACAGATATCTGGAAAAAGTATTACGATAGATGTTTAGCCGCTGTCGAGGCAGCCACAGGTAAACCTATGAAGTTATGGACTTCTTGGTCAGCGACAGCGTATGCTTCAGATAAACTTGAAAACTGGTGGCACACACATAAAACTGACATAGCACTTGTATATTATCTACAAAACTTCGAACCTTGTCACGGTACGGTATGGAGACCTGAACCTGGTGAAGAGATCATGGTAATGGCACATGAAAATAGTGTTAGTTTCTTTACTGCTGACTGGGAGCATGACGGCACGTTTGGTAAATGGCGAGCTAACGAGTTTTATAAAGAACATCCACGATACGTGTTAGCCGCAGAATATAATTTTATATGATCGAAAAAATTGTAACTAACGGATGTAGTTACATGGATTCATATACTGGTGGGGGCGGTCATTATGATTTAGCAAAAAGATTTGGTATAGTAGCCGAGGATATATGCATTACAGGAAGTGCCAATTCAAGAATACTACGAACTACGCTAAAGCATAGTTATCAATCAGATAGAAAATGTCTTTATGTGCTAGGATTAACCTTTGTGAGTAGGGAGGAACTTCCTATTTGTAGGTGGGATATGTATAGTTCCCCTACAGATCAAGAAGTATGGGAAGGTGCGTGGACTAATCCTCAGAATCAACAGTTTGGTAAGAACAGATGGGTAGACTCCTGGTCGGATAAAGACACTAAACAATGGATAGTATTCAGAGAGAAGTATGAAGATCGAAGCCAGTGTGACAGATTAGAAAACCTTATGTATTCTATGTTAGCAGTTATTGACAGTTTGACACACCGAGGACACAGTTGTATAATATACCAACAAGCAGACGAATGGTGGCATGGCATGACACACCAGGAGTTAGCAAGACTAAGACTACTTGAAAACAATAAAAATATTATTGGAGATTTCAAGTGGTGTGCTATTAGAGAACAACATAACGCTGATGTTAAATTTGTGCCGCACGAAGAACATGTTGAACCAGAATTACGACATCGCTTAGCCGGTGAACATGGGTGGTTAAATGATTACTTGGAAACATATATAAGAAAACATGAGTTACACCTGTAAGTATTGTGACAAAAGTTATCGCAAGGAATCAACACTTGCGGCTCATCTTTGCGAACCAAAACGCAGAGTGCAACAAGAGTCTGAAACAGGTGTACAGTTTGGTCTAAGAGCATACAAACGTTTTTATGAAATAACACAGGGTTCTGCACGTAACAAAGACTATGCAGATTTTTGTAAGAGTCCCTACTACAACGCATTTGTAAAGTTTGGACGTTATTGTACAGGTATACGTGCTATAAACTTCATGAACTTTTGTGAGTGGTTGCTACAAAACAACAAAAAGATTGACCACTGGTGCAAAGACAAATTGTACCAAGAATGGATGTTACCCTACGTCAAACGTGAACAAGCACAAGATGCACTGGAACGTGGTGTAAAAGAAATGTTAGACTATTGCGAAGAACATCCAGAACTAAAGAATGGTATACAGGACTATTTTAGGTATGCTAACAGTAACCGTATATGTCATCACATCAGCACAGGTAGAGTAAGTGCATGGTTAGTGTTTAACTGTGATAGTGGTGTAGACTTTTTAGACACATTAAACGAAGAACAGTTGCAGATAATTTACCCATATATTGATCCTGACTACTGGCAACGTAGGTTTACTGACTTCGTAGCAGACACAGAATGGGTTAAGCAGGCACTCAAGGACATCGGACTATGAAGTTCCAAGCAGATATCGACATAGACTTTGGCGACAGAGAAAAGATATTAGAGCATGTCAAACACATACCTGCCAGCATACATCGTGATGGCGAAGTTGTACCACACAACACAGGTGTGTACGTTAATAACATACCCAAGCATCCAATTACACGACTAGCAAGTATCGATCACAAAGAAGCAGAGCAACGTGGTTACGTTAAACTAGACTTTCTTAATGTTAGTGTTTACCAACAAATACACAGTGAAGAAGAACTTGATGTGTTAATGAATCTTGAGCCTCCCTGGCACAAACTTAGTGATCCAGAGTTTGTTAAAGACATTATACACATTGGTAATCACTACGACATCCTACAAAAACTACAGCCTAAAACAGTAGACGACATGGCGGCGGTACTTGCTATAATACGTCCCAGTAAACGTTATTTGTTAAACAAAGACTGGGCTACTATTAATCAGGAAGTGTGGACAAAGCCAGCAGATGGCAGTTACTATTTTAAGAAAAGTCACGCCACAAGTTATGCATATCTTGTAGTGGTGCATATGAACTTATTAAATATCTAACATGAGAATAGACATAGATTACATCGTAGATTGTCCGTATCTATACCTTGAGTATGCTCTAAATACTGCGTTTGTGACTGGTGATCTTTCCAAACGTTTAGAACAAATTCATCAAATGCCCGAACGTATTTTTTATTCTGGCAGATACAATAACGAAAACTCAGGCAAAAATAGAATTTGTATTACTTTTACTGAAAATGATTTGTTGCATATAAGTCATATTGCATTAACTACAGTTACAGATCCATCAATATATGCGGGGGGACACAGGCTTGCTATAAACACATACGAACAGCTAGATAATGAGTTTTACAGACAAGACTTAGACAGGTTACTGGGTATAGCAAATGCTATCCCTAGTTTTTACAATGAGATCAAGGGAGTCGACTGGCCTAGTATCAAAACAATTCAAGATTTTTATCTGTTACCTAAAGAAATTGTAGATGAATGTAAAGAGTCCTTCGGTTTCGCTCCTATTCCGGTGTCTAAAGAAAATCCAGATATAGACAAAACTCTACTTCGTAACTATTTTACTTCATACTACGTAGATACGTCTCAACATCCTTTTTACAAACAGATGTCACTCGTAGAATACAGCTCAGATACTGAAGTATATAAGTTTCCTTTCAGTGACTTTTTTAACGCAGATAAGTTTATGTTAAGGCTGGACGAGATAGGTGAAAAGTTCGGATTAGATTATATAGACGACCCAAAAATCCCACGTAACCTTAAAGATATTAGGCATTTGCATGAAGATTTTGTTCGTAGACACAAATTTAAAGACATAAAGGATGTTGCTGATCAGGTATTACAGCATATTCATAGTAAAAACAGTATACCTTTAAAGTTAACAATATTTCAGGAAGCATATATTAATGCTAAACTAGGTGGTGTTATGAATAACTTAACAAATATTTGGAATACATCACAAATATTAGATTGTATTACATAGGTTTTCTTACTAGTGTAATTGCTCTACGTTTTGTGCGTTTTTTGCTTAGATCCTTAAGACTAAGATAGGGGCCATACTTAATAATTACGTCTTTACTGTTAAAAGTTTTAAGTATTGGTCGGTAACGTAACCATTCCTGTTTAATAAATACATTTATAGGTATCATACGGTTAGATTCCCACCACCATGTATCTGCTAGTTCTAGGAACAATAACCTTTCGTCTTTTGCCTTAATTGCCGAATAGTCATAAAGAGTTGTGATAATTTCGTCGTAGTTTTGTATTATTCCTATATAATCGTTACCCCCATAGACAACAAAACTTAGAAAAGGGTATTTGTCAAGAAGTTGTTGGATTTCAGGTTCTAACACAATAAATACAATATGCAATTCATTACCCAATATTTATATAGGCAAAAAATACCTTGCCAAATAGTTGAACTTTTGGAAACTAACCGAAGGACTGTGAGCGTGTATAATAGAGACATAAAAGCCTACCGTGGTGTAGCAAACAAATTTTTAATAGAAGTTAAGAACCAAGATCAGAAACCAATTAATATTAGCAGTAGAGATATTAAACTTAATATCATTAACCCTGAAACTAATTCAGTTTATAGTACAACTACTGCCAGTATTCACAACGCCGCTAAAGGGCAGGCACTTGTAACACTAGATGACAACGACTTGTTAGATTTGCCTGCCACTTACTACAATTACACAGTTGCAGTTACTAGTGGTGAGGGTACAGATGAAATTGCATATTCAGATGACAACTACGGTGTACGTGGCACTCTGCAGGTATTAGACGGACATTATCCAACATTTACAGCATCAACTGAGCTTACTATTGATTCAAGTACAAATGAAACAAGTTATGTTATAAGCGACAAGAGTACCAATCAAGGCAGTAAACTTCACACAGCCGCATTTTATCTCAACGGCTATACAGGTGATATCCTAGTAGAAGGCACACTAGATGATACACCGAACTATAACTCAGCAAATTACTTTACTATTCAAACAAAGTCTTACACTTCCTCAAGTAACGTAGAGTACACTACATGGACTGGGAATTATAGAGCGATTAGATTTGTCCAAGTTGCAACCGGAGGGAGCATAACCAAAATACTATATCGTGGCTAAACGTATAGTAGTTTTTGGAGACAGTTGGACTTATGGTTCTGACTTAGTTGATCCCGCACTTATTCCCAAATTAGAAAGTGAAGGCTACGGCTTACAAGATGCCGAATGGAAATACTTTCACGAAAATGTTGCCTACAGAGAAAAACATAGGTACTCTAATCAATTATCAGAACAATTAAACTGGTCTGTGGAAAATTACTCCGAGCCTGGCGATAGTTTAACAGGTATGCGGGTAAAGTTTATAGAATGGGCGTCAAAACAATACAAAATAAGTTGGGACACCATAGTAATATTTGCATTAACACACCCAGATAGACAAAGTTATTACTTTGCAGAAGATGATAAATGGTACAATAGCGGATTACTACAATATGGTATGGAAGACCATCCTCTACATCAAATCTGGAAACGTCACGTAGCCTACAGTAGTTGTAATGAACTTAATATGTACAACGTAAAAGAATTTGTTATGATGTCTCGAGCAATATGTTTGGAAAGACACATGAGGTGGGTTTTTGCTCCTGTGTTTACTGAAAGTAAGTTTGACGATCCAATGTGTATGCCGTTTTGTATGCGTGAAATAATTGAAATAGAACACAGAAACGGACATGATGTCTGGGCTTGGGGAGAACATCCTAATGAACTTGGACATAAATTTATAGCAAAACACTTGATAAACTTTATGAAAGAGCGTAAACTTATACAGTGAACGCCATACAACAAACACTACAAGACAACTTACCAGCAAAACGCAAAACTACCCCAAGTGGTTGGATTAGTTTCAATGCGCCTTGCTGTACACACCGTGGGCATAGTGCTGACACAAGAGGCAGAGGTGGTGTTATAAATGCACCAGATGGCTCTGTAAGTTATCATTGTTTTAACTGCAATTTTAAAGCGACCTGGCGACCAGGCTGGCACTTTAACTTTAAGTTTCGCAGACTGCTATCATGGTTTGGCGTACAACAAAATGACACACAACGTCTGGTGTTTGAAGCCATGCGTATCAGAGAAGAACTTGGTGATGCTGTTGAAGAAATAGAACAGCAACAGGAAAAGATAGAGTTCGAAGCGAAACCCCTGCCAGAGGAAAGTGCAGACATAAGTCAAGTAGCAACCATGATGGCGATTGATCCTAAGTATGAAACAACACAGAGTTTCAGAGACATAGTTGCCTATGCTGTGACACGTAAGATAGACATACAACGTTACCCAATATTTTATAGCACTAGTCGTAACATGAACATGGATAGACGTGTTGTTATTCCTTTTACGTGGCAAGGTAAAACAATAGGATATACTGCTAGAGCATTGGATAAGCATATAAAGCCCAAGTACTTTAGCAGTTATGACAGCAATTATGTTTTTAACACAGACAGACAACCCAAGGACGCAAAGTTTGTTATAGTATGTGAAGGTCCTTTTGACGCTATGGCAGTTGACGGTGTTGCTATATTAAGTAATACCATAAATGACACACAGGCAGAGATTATAGAACGTTTAGGCAAACGTGTTATTGTAGTGCCAGACTTTGATCGAAGTGGACAACGTATGATACAAGACGCTATTGCATATGACTGGGAAGTAAGTTTCCCTACTTGGTCAGAAACCTGTAAAGACATTGGCGAAGCAGTTGAGAAGTACGGCAAGTTATTTGTTGTAAAAAATATTTTAGACAATGCACAAGCAAATAAATTAAAAATAAACTTGATGAGGAAAGCAATCAAATAATGGATCCAAAGAAAAAGTTTTTCCTTTTTAAACAGAGTAAAAACTTCTGTGCAGTGCCTTGGAATCATATTAAAGTTGAAATGGATGGCACTATTAAAACTTGCGTACATGGGTTAGAAACGTTGGGTAACTTATCTACTGATGATGTTGACACCATTTTACAAAGTCCTATTCTCAAGGACATACGACAAAACTTATACCAGGATAACACACACAAAAATTGTCAGTACTGTACCAGACACGAAGACGAAACAGAACACAAGTATCTCAGAGACCTTTATAACCCTATGTTTAAACTTGAGGACATCGACTACAGCAGTGACTCTGAGTTTAAATTAAACGCTGTTGACTTACATTGGAGCTCTACTTGTAATCTTAAGTGTATTACATGTTGGAGCAATCAAAGTAGCAGTATTGCACAGGAACAAGGCAAGCCTGTATTGCACACACCCAATGATCGTGCAGACAAACTGATAGATATTATTGTTAATAACCAACACAACCTAAAAGAAATATACATGAGCGGCGGGGAGCCCACACTCATTAAACATAATCAAAGACTATTGGAACGACTGGACAAAAACATAGATTGCAAGTTTAGGATAAACACTAACATGATGTTTGACCAGGACAATGCAATTATAAACGAGTTGCTAAAGTTTAAAAATGTACTAGTAACTATTAGTGCTGATTCCACAGGCGCACGTTTTAATTATATTAGGCGTGGCGCAGACTGGCAACGTTTCCTTACTAACTTAAGCTGGTTAAAACAAAGTCATGCTAAGTTTAGACTTAACAGTGTGTTCTTCATAGCCAGTGCATTATACCTAACAGATACACAACGCTTCTTTGCAGATAACTACGACATCAAGGACTTTACAATTAATCAAGTGTTAATGGATCACACTGTCATTAAATGTCGTAACCTATCAGATGCTGTTAAAGCTGACTGTAAAACTAAGATACTGTTACACAAAGAACAGTTTAGTAATAACACAAACTTATGTGCAGAATTAGATGCTTGTTTGCAGGAATTAGATTGTGCTAAAGAAAATGACTACGAGTCTTTCTTTACACAGTTTCCAGGTGACTGGCAAGAGGTGTTCCCAGAACTATGAACGTATTGCTAGTAGGTTGTGGGAAAAAGTTTGGTAGGTCTATACTAGATAGTCTAGTAGAGCGAGGACACTCTGTACATAGTATTAGCAGTGAGCAAATAGATAATGTAAACAACATAAACATTGACTGGACCGCACTTAATCCTGCCATGGTAGAGAAGCAATTACAACAATTACCAATTATTGATTTTGTGTTCTTCAACCACAACGGTAGCGCACTTAGTCCACAGAGTTTTGGTAATCTAAGTACCTTGGAACTTTGGAAGTTGGGCAAACACTGGAACCAGCAATATTATAATAGTGTAATATTTCCGTTTCATTTACTACAGTCAATCCAACTAAACACACAAGCAGTTGTAGCCTGGATGGTTAGTAGTTATGTCTATAACCATGCAGATATTACCTATACTGATTATATAGGCAATAAGTATCAGAGCTATCTAATAATGAAACAGTTTAGCAACACCGACAAGGCATGTTTTTGTGGTGTTAATCCTGACAGTCTATATGATGTAGACGTTGAGCCAGGAGAATTTATAGAGGGCATGTACAAGTTAGATAGACAAAATTTAAACGGCACAGTCATATGTTTTGACTACACAAAAGATACAAACTTCGACAAATTTAATATATAATAATAGAATATGAACAAAGATTACAGTCCAGATTTACAAAAACTATTTTTAGAAATGATGATGTCAGATGCACAGATGTTTGTGCGTGTGGGTAACATCTATAATCCTAAAAACTTTGACAGAGGTTTACAGGATACCGCAAAGTTTATACAAGAGTATGCAGACAAGCACAAGAGTTTGCCTACAAGAGATCAGGTAAAAGCAACGTCTGGTGTAGAACTAAAAGAAGTTGGAGAAATAGATGAAGGACAGTATGACTGGTTTATGGAGGAGTTTGAAGGCTTCAGTCGCAGACAAGAACTAGAACGTGCTATTTTAAAAGCGGCAGATCATTTGGAAAAAGGTGAGTTCGATCCTGTAGAAAAATTAATTAAAGATGCTGTGCAAATTAGTTTAACAAAGGATCTGGGCACAGATTACTTTGAAGATCCTAAGGCTAGATTGTCGTTACTGAAAGACAATAACGGACAAGTAAGCACAGGCTGGCCCACACTGGATAAGAAACTGTTTGGTGGATTTAACAAAGGCGAATTAAACATCTTTGCTGGAGGTAGTGGTAGTGGTAAAAGTTTGTTTATGCAGAACATTGCTATTAACTGGGTTACACAAGGACTTAACGGTGTGTTCCTTACACTAGAACTTAGTGAGGGTCTTTGTGCAATGCGTATTGACTCTATGGTGGCTAACGTAAGTACCAGAGAAGTATTTAAAGACATTGATACTGTGGAAATGAAGGTTAAGATGGCTGGTAAAAAGTCTGGAGCTCTGCGTATTAAGTACATGCCAGCACAAAGCAACGTTAATCAGATTAGAGCGTACTTGAAAGAACTTGAAGTACAGACAGGACGGAAAACAGACTTTATTATGGTAGACTACTTGGACTTGGTTATGCCAGTAAGTGCTAAAGTAAGCCCGAGTGACTTGTTTGTTAAAGACAAGTATGTGTCTGAGGAGTTGCGTAACCTAGCAAAAGAATTTAACATACTAATGGTAACAGCATCGCAGTTAAACAGAGCGGCGGTGGAAGAAATAGAATTTGATCATAGCCATATTTCTGGTGGTTTAAGTAAAATAAATACTGCTGACAACGTGTTTGGTATTTTCACAAGTAGGGCAATGCGTGAACGTGGAAGGTATCAGATACAGTTAATGAAAACTCGTAGTTCTAGTGGTGTTGGACAAAAGATTGATTTAGAGTACAACATGGAGACGCTGAGGATTATCGATGCAGGTGAGGATGAGCAAGCCAACAAACCACAGTCAAGTATTATGGATCAAATAAAAACAAAATCAAATACTACAACGACAGAACAACCCAGGGTAAATGCTCAAGTCGATAGTTCAAAGCTCAAGTCTATGTTGGCTGGGCTGAAGAAAGTTGAATGACGATAGTTTTGACATATTATACAGAGAATTAGTGATATTTGAATCTCCAGACGGTGGCCAGACAGTGTACGAAAGACACCCTGGCAAAACAGGACGCAAACTTGTCAAGTACAAGGAGTTGCCAGAGTGGTATATTGACATACAAGAATTTAATAATATAATGCACCACGCCAGTGAAAGTCCTGCACTACAAGATGAATTAAAAAGATTAAAAACGATATGGGAAATATCAAAGAAAGAATAGTATGCACATATTGGATAATTTCGAATATATTCAAAGAACAGCAAAACATGCGGCACAATCAATAGCAAATAAAACTCGTGTTACTTGGTGGGCATGGCACATAGAAAATGTTTTACCAGATGATATCATAGTTGATATTAGAGACTTTATGGATGCAAATCAAAAGTGGGAAGATGTTGATCTTCAAACACAATGGCCAAGGCGTGCTGTACACTGGGACCAAGTCCCATCAAGTGCATATAAGCGTATGCACTATGCGTTCCAACAATTAAGTACAGTGGTATCTGAAGCAGTTGGAGAACAAGTAGAGTTCCAGCATTGCAATATGTGGGAGGATAATAAGGACTACACTATTCCAGCACATGTTGACAATAACAATATTAGAGTAGCAATACAAATTTACTTGAACGATGCTGATCCTGATTGTGGAACGGCATTATATAACGAAAAAGAAGAACAAATACATAAATTTCCTTTCGTTAAAAACACAGGATATATTCTAAAAAATGATCCTCAAAGTTATCACGGTATGATGACTCCAGGTAATATTAGGCGTAGTCTATACGTAAACTATCGATAACAGTATACTCTGACAGATACTGTTCTTCAAATGCTTTCTTATTAGCATCACTAGGAAAACTTAACTGCCCTACCTGAATAGATCCTAATGCAAACTTAGGATCAAAGTGTCCTAGTGCTACAAACTTATCCAGGTGTTTTTCGTAATACTGGATAACATTTTGTTCTAGTTCAGCGTACTCTTCGGAAGTATGGTGTGTGAACTTAACATTGAAGTCACTTTTGAAATACCTTTGTGGGATAAATGCTTCGTTGCCAATGTGTTTATCATCGTCCCTGTACATGTCCACTAGAGTTTTACCTATCTCACAGTAGTTGATGTACAAGCCTCCCCATACTTCCTGCACAGTAAAATGTTTATAGTCACTAGGTGCAAATGGTATCCTGGGTCTGCCATCACTGCTAAATGTGCATACAAATCTAGCATACGAACCGATACTTTCCAGTCTATGTATGTATATGTTAAGTTGTCCTAGAGCATACTGTACATCCTTGGGTGCATTTTTGTAAAAATCGTTACCCTGTTGAGCATCATAGAGCCCATGATAGCGTTCAAATATGTTGTGTAAGTAGTTGAGGTCGTCCTGTGTATAATTGTAGTCAATGTGCCTTTCACATACAGGCTGATATGCGTTTATGGTGTCTACGAAACCATTTATCGTGTCGATACAGTACTCTACGGTATACTTTGATCCAGTAAATCCGTACATACGCTCAGGGTCGTCTAATTGAGTGCCCATATCTAGTGTTTTTTGCAATTCGGCTAACCATTTACTTGCTATTTCAGTATGAAATATGTTAAAATAGAGTATATATTTGGAGCCGAGGGTGTTAGCTAGTGTTATTTCCAGTCTTGCCATAATGGTTGCAGATACTATAAATATACTTAATCCTGGAGTATGAAGTGCAAAAGAAAACAAGAAGTTTATTAGACGAATTAGATATATTTGTTAGCAAAAAAGACAATAATACTCTAATTGAAAACAGAGCTAATAACGTTATTAAGAGTGCAATTAACCTCTTAGAACATATCCGTCAAAACTATGACGCAGACACAGCCGCTAATTTAGAAAAGCGTTTGTTAAACAGCATACGTACAGGCGAACCTGAGAAATTTACTCGAGGAATTAGGAGAGCTCGTAATGAAAGTTAAAGAAGTTGTTACAGAAGGACTTGGTGATTTAGCCGCACAATTTGTTGGTGGCCTAGCAGGAAAAAGCGCCAGTCAGGTAAAATATGAAAAAGAGCAAGCCGCCGCAGATAAAGAGGAACGTGAAGCCGCAAGCCAAGAAGAAAAAGAAGCAAAAGCCAAAGGCATGACAGTGGAACAGTACAGACAATGGAAACAAGATCAGGCTGACAAGGCTCAAGCGGCACAGAAAGAAATAGATGATAGAAAGGCAAGACAAGAGGCCTTAAGAGCAAAAAATAAGGCACGTAGACAAGCAAGCGGAAGGTTATAATGAAGGTTAAAGAGTTATTCGAAGCAAACGATATCTGGGCACAAATACTAGGGGGCCTAGCAGGAAAGTCTGCGCAACAAGTTGCTGGCGAACAAGAAGCAAGGCGACAATACAAGGCTATGAGAGACGCTGAGAAACAGGCTAAACAGGATGCCAAAGCTGATATGTCTCAACCTAAGATAGATCCTGAAAAACAAGACACAAAACCTACAGATATATCTGATCCAAATAAACCAGAAGGAAATGTTAACGCAAGTTTAGATAGTAAAGTATCATACGCTAAGTCTAAAGGTTGGGTAGGTCAACGACCAACTAACCAAGAAAAGAATTATTTAGACAGTGTAGATGTTTATGTTGATCCTAACATGTTAGCAGACATACCCGCAAATCAAAATTTTATTCCTCATCGACCTCCACACGAGAAGTTGGGCATGGGATCTTTTAAAGCACCTACAGCAGATATCAATACAGCACTGGGTATGAAAGGTCAAGAACAAATATCAGGGTATTCGTCGTATATCCTTACACCAGCAGGTTGGTATTCTAAGAACAGAGAAGCATATATTAACCCAAAGAGCAAAGCACAAGACATAATTGATATGTACTGGGAAAAGAGTCAAGGCGGTAGAAAATGATTACAGAAGGCGGTAAAGCAATACCTTCAGCGGAACCGATAACACTTAAAAACTTCGACGCTGTTAAGAAAAACTTACAAAAAGCATTGCCGCTTGGATTAGACATGTACCCTATTGGATCAGCAGGCAAGAAAGAAGTCAGCAGTGACGTTGATGTTCTTATTGATGCTGAACAGTTATTAGACACATTTCCTGTAGAAGAATTAAAACTAGCAAGACAAGCACTAGAAAAGCATTTCCAAAACATGGGACTAGAAGCCAAGCGTACAGGAGTTAGCATACACGTTGGCATCCCTAACGGTGAGGGTGGTGTTGCACAGGTAGACTTAATGGCAGTTCAAAATGCTCAAGCGGCACAGCCATTACATACACATGATTACACAGACTCACAAATGAAAGGTGGTACACTACATGCTATGTGGGCAGACCTAGCAAACATGAGTGCGACTCCCGAAGCAGAAAGTTTAATGATGAGTCCATACAAAGGACTAGTTAACAGAGAAACAAAAGAACTAGTCACTAACAACAAAGACGAAATAGCAAAGATTATTATTGGTCCTAGTGCGTCAGCAGATGACATGGGTAACCCAACAAAGTTACTAAAAGCATTAGAACCGTATCCTAAGAAGTACGATGCAATTAAGAACAAATACATGGCAACAGAATGGACTCAAAAATGGCAGAACCTACAGTAGGCAGAAAATATCAACACATTGAAGATCTAGTATTCACTAACGGCAGTCGTGGTGGACTACATGCTGTTGAACGTCTACGTGACATGCAAGAGTCCGGTGGCATAGAACTTAAGTGGGACGGCAGTCCTGTACTTTATTGGGGAGAAGTTGACGGTAAATTTACGGTCTTGATGAAGAATGCTCTTGCATACCTTAAGCGTGGTGTGAGAGAAGTTGGTGCAGGTATTCCTACACTGGCAACAGGACCGCAGGATGTAAATGACTTTGTAGCAGGAACTGGCAAACCACAACCAGGACAAGAAGATGCTAGAATGGCATTTGCTCAAGACATGGGTAACTTATGGCCACTACTACGTAAAGCAAGTCCTAAAAAGGGACTGGTAGAAGGTGGATTACTGTTTTATCCCGGAGAGCCCGCAAAACTTAATCCCGACACAAACGAATACGAATTTAAACCCAACATTACACAGTTTCACATTCCTGCTGACAGTGACTTAGGTAAACGTATTGCAGGTGCTAAAGTTATGGTAGCAGTAACAGGATACTATGAAGATATCAATGCACCTGAAAGCAGACTGGATGGTATTGAGAAACTAAGCACACCAGATGTTATTGTACAGGGTACAACATATACAGAAGCAACACCTAAACTAGATGACAAAGGTTTAAACATTGTAGAACGGTATATTAGCAGTAACGCTGGCAATATAGATGACTTTATTAGTGGACAACCTGGCTTAAAGCGACCAGGCGATGTGCTATACAAGTTTTATAATCAAACACTAAGAGTACCCGGTGCTAAAAAAGGTTTTACAGACTGGGTAGAGAAAAATTTAAGTGCAGGACAAGCAGAGAAGATATTACGTCATCCTGGATTAGATGCTACACTAAGTGCAGTTGAAATGATTACAGGACAAAAGAACCAAGTATTACAGCAACTAGGTTCTACAAAACACGGAGATATCAGACAGACCAAACCGGAAGGTTATGTACAAGCACATCCAGGTAAGGAGTTTAAATCAGACTTACCAGGACAGTTTGTTAAAATGATTGACCAACCTAATTGGTCTCCTAAAGATAAGTAGTACTATGAGAGCAGAAGAATTTTTAATAGAATACACACGTGGTGTTTACGGTAAAGGTGGTATTACTCC
>Ga0181597_10000918_pt1 | contig 33445 bp, 16 predicted proteins | sample 041ome_5_FD_148647 | JGI IMG/M metagenome (GOLD analysis project Ga0181597, IMG submission 148647) | Coastal salt marsh microbial communities from the Groves Creek Marsh, Skidaway Island, Georgia - 041403US metaG (spades assembly) | ecosystem: Environmental > Aquatic > Marine > Intertidal zone...
CAACCTCTTGATGTTTGATTACCTAGGCAGTCTACCAAGTCTGTTTTTTCTCAGTTCTTTCGATGCCGGTTCCCCACGACTCAATCAGTTACTCCTTGCGAAAACGGAAGAGAATGATCCGCACGATGCCAATTTCTCCAAGCAATTCTGCCAGACCCTTAACCTGCTCACCCGGTTGCATGGACCCAAATCTCTCAATGACCCTACCCTGAGAATCCGATCCTTTCTGATCAGTCAGAACACTGACCTGCCCGAGATACAGAATCTCCTTCGTGAAGCAGTTTTGGAATTGAAGAATAATTCGAACTACAAGTCTGTGGCTGAGATTATAACTTCGGACAAAGAGATTCTTCGTCAGGTAATCGAACTCTCTCAATTGTCCGAAAATGATTCGGAATTCTGTATGAATTTCCTCTCTGCCAAGCTCAAGGATGGGCAGCTCAACAGTGCCCAGCTCCTTGAGTTGCAAATTGACCGTGCCTTGTTTTCTCTCGAGCCCAATCCGCGCAAGGCTCAGGACCTAATTTCTCGTCTCCCGGCAGAACTCGCCAAAACCACCAAGTATCAGACCTACCTTGCCTTTGCTCAGGTGATTCTGGGAAACAAGGACTCTTCTTTGGAAACTTTAAAGTATGCCCTGACCAAGCCAAACGGAGAACTTGCGGAAAAATGGGCGGAAACTGCCAAGGATTTTAGTAATGGTCAGGAATTTGAGGACAGCCGAAAAAAACTGCTTCTTTCCCAGCTGGAAAAAGCTATCTCGGAAATTAATAAACCAAGGGATGCATTATTTGTAAGGTTCAGATGGAGCGGTGATGCAGATACCACCACCAGTTCCCTTGATGGCTTCATTGGCTTCTCTGTACCAAGGAATTATTTTGAATTTCAAGCATATCGGAACGATGAAGCGTTTTTTGCCTACCGTACAGATACCAACTCCAGTGCTCTTTTCTTCAAGAGTAGCGAAGAGGTGATAAACCACCATTTTACTGAACCAGGTGCTATCCCGGTGCCCACTGTGGATATTCAGCGGGACCAGGAAAAAGGTACCTTTAATTACAGTTTCAATTTGAATTTCAGTAAGAATTACCAGGATTTACTCAATCAGGCGGGAAAAACTCTCGAGAATTCCTACCTCTCCACCAGCACCGGGAGAGAAGTTCTGATCAATCATCTCATTTCCAAAAAAGGAATGTGGTTTACCCCCCCAGCCGCCACCGAGACAGGCACAAGATTCAAAATGAATACTTTGCAGAAATCAGGACCCACACCCAAAGAAGCGATTCTTCATATCGAACTTTCGGGGGATATTACCGAAGCAAGAATTGGAGCTCTGCATATTGAAAAAATTATTCGCGGACCTGAAGAGGTGCTGAGTGAAATGCCCAATTGGCCTTCCGGTTCCTTTGAAGAACGGGATGCGTTTGACTTCCAACTACTGATGAAATCTGTAGGTCAGATTACCCAACACTGACACACATTCTATTAGGAAAATTCCCGTACAAAACACGGGAAAACAAATTTACATTCCCTTTCCGCGTAGATTGCTTTCGAGCAGTCGCTGGAATTCCATCAAATCCTCATCCGATGGTTTGTATCCTTCATCTCCACCGGATAATCCAAGTCTGCCAAACTGATCAATTGTCCAGGTTTTGGAGACACCGTCTGAAAAAGTCACAGATCCACTGGCCATAGCTCCAGGAGGAACCACTGAATCCACATCAACCGTTACGCCTCCCTCTGTTGTACCCTGCTCATCCAAAGCCAGGCTGGCAGGATCCGCGGAACCATCATCAGGTTTAATGGATTCTGGTTCCTCCTGATCGACGAGAGTAAGATCAAGATCATCCACTAGAAAGCGCACATCCATGTAAGTCATGACAATACCGAACTCAGAATCAATTTTTTTCTGCAGATCAGACAATCCCATCCCATCCGCCACCCAGCGGGCAATTTCTCTCTTTTGCTCACTGCTTGGCTCCAACGCGGAAACAGGAGAGCTCTCAGAAGTGGATGTTTCCTGTGCGTTATCTTCGGGGTCTTGGTGAATGTCTTCTATCATGCCTGCGGTATTAGGAGGAATTTGCCTGCTTTTCAAGCACGCAAATTAGAAGGGCAAATTATTTTCACTCCATGGATTGAGACAACTGCTCGCGCAGAAACTCAACCGAGTGTTTGATCGAGGTATCCTGATCCATCATATTTTCCACGGTTTTACACGCATGGATAACTGTCCCGTGATCTCTTCCACCAAATGCACTGCCAATTTCCTGAAGGGAGTGTTCGGTGAGCATTCTGGAGAGATACATCGCAATCTGCCGAGGGAAAGCAATATTGGCCGGTCTTCTTCTGGAAAGCATATCCGCCATGCGCAAGTGATAATAATCAACCACTTTTTTCTGAATGGTTTCCATGGTAATACGGCTCAAATTTTCCTCCCTGAGAATATCGCGCAACAAGCGCTGCACCGTGTCAAGGTCAGCTTTTTTGCGGGTAAGTCCCACATAACCCGCCACCCGGGTCAGCGCACCTTCCATACGGCGTACATTACGGGAAATATTTTTGGCAAGGAATTCAAGAATGTCGGGTTCGATCGTGATTCCCATCGCACTGGCTTTACGAGAAAGAATCGCCACGCGTGTTTCAAGATCCGGGGCCTGAATATCTGCCACCAATCCCCACTGGAAACGGGAGAGTAAACGGCTTTCAATCTTATCAATTTCTCCAGCCGGACGGTCACTGGTCAGAAAGATTTGCCGCTGAGCTTCATAAATCTCATTGAAAGTGTGGAAAAATTCCTCCTGTATTCTTTCTTTACCCGCAAGGAACTGGATGTCGTCAATCAGCAGATAATCCACACTCCGGTATCTTGAACGGAATTTGGTTAAATTGTTTTCCTGAATCGCCCGGATAAATTCATTGGTAAATTTTTCACAGGAGACATAAGCAATGCGGCAGGCAGGATTACGATTGAGTGCCTGGTGTGCAACCGCATGCATCAGGTGAGTTTTACCTAAACCGGTTTCTCCATAAAGAAAAAGCGGGTTGTATGTGTGAGCGGGAGCATTCGAAACGGCGACACAAGCGGCATGTGCGAGCTCACTTCCGGGACCGACGATAAAATTATTGAAAGTATTCTTGGGATTAATGCCAAGAGAACGACCATTCAAAGCGGGACCGTTCGAGCGATTGGAAGGCTTCTTGGAAACTTTGGTGGTCTTGATACGATTGTTGGCATCCTGCTCTTCTTCCTCGTCAAATGCACCAAGAAGTTCGACGGTAAATGGGTAGCCTACCAAACGGTCAGCTTCCTGCCGGATCACATCAAGATAGTTGTCACGAATCCAAATCGCTGAGAATTCGTTTGGGGTGATTAATTCGCAACCGTCCTCGTCGAGACGACCCACGCGGATGTTGTCAAACCAGACACGAAAAGTGTCGGCTGGTATGACCTCCAAAAGGTTATCCCGGAGCGAGCTCCAGAAGGTTTCAGGGGTGGCAGTTAATTCGGTCATGGAGTCTGAAATCTGAGTTTTATTCACAGGGTTTACAGATCTCCCTAAAACCATTGATTACGAGTAAGTTCCAAAATCGAAAGTCAAAAGATGGGCTGCAGGAAACGAAGCTGCCATCGATCATCAATCTTAAACTTAAGAGAATGTTCTTCAAGGGTTTAGGGAATTTTTGGTAAGGGGTAAAGGGAAACATCCGATGTAAGGGGTAGCGAATGTGTAGCTTCTTTTCTGAACAAGTTTGAACACTTTACCAAGAAAAAAATTCCTCAAATTCGGCAAAGTTTCTCACAACTTATTAACATCGATTCGTAAGTAAGTTTTTGAACATTTTTAGGTTGCCAAAAATCGAAACCTGACCTGTTTCGCAAGCCCACTGATCTTAGGCGACTTATACAATATTGAAGACTAAATTTTACCTACCCGTTACCCGTTATTGGACATTATTTTTAGTAATTTTTCATTAAAGTCCGTGGCGGAATCATGACCCAAATTTCTTGCGGCCTGAACCATCGCAGCCACTTCCACGAGGCGTGCCATATCCCTTCCGGTGCGCAGGGGAATCTCCATATGGGGAATCTGGGCACCCAGAATTTCATAGGTTTTTCTCTCCAGTCCAGTACGATCGATCTCCAGATCATCAGCTGCATCCTTAAAGGTAACCACCAATTCAATTTTCTTTTCGAGCCGGATGAAACGGATCCCAAAGAGTTCTTCCACATTGATAATCCCAATTCCCCGGCATTCCATAAAGCCCCGGCTTACCTCATCACAGAAACCAACCGGGGTATGATCACTCAGTAATTTGATGCGGACCAAATCATCCGCCACCAAACTATGTCCTCTTTCCAGTAGGGCTAATGCCGCCTCGCTCTTCCCTGCTCCACTTTCCCCACGAACCAGGGTTCCAATCCCGCGTATATCCATAAGGGTACCATGTACGGTGGTTTTGGGAGCAAACCGTTCTTCCAATAAAACCGTTACCTCCGTGGTAAAGGCTTTGGATGTTAGCGTAGTACGGAAAACAGGTACACCGTGAGCCTCAAAAACCTCAATCATTTCCGGAGTGGGTGCAAGGTTTCTGGAAATGATCACGCAGGGAATTTTCTTGCGGGCCATTTTTTCTAAAATCAGCTTTCGTTGAGCAGGTTTTTGTTCCCGGAAGAAACCCATTTCGCCCGCACCAAATAACTGCACCCGTTTGTGGGCGAAATACTTGAAGTAGCCAGTAACCGCCAGGGCGGGACGGTTGATACTACGCTCCCGGATGGTGCTTCGGGAAAGAGTTTTGGGGTGAGTGACCAACCTAAGTAAGAGACGCTTGGCGTAGTTGTCGTAAAATTCACGAACCGAAATACTCTCTACATATTCAGGCAAGACAGATTGAGTCATAACAGATGGGCTTGTAGGTTTATTCAGGGTTGAAAATCATGTCCGAGGTATTTCTCCCGGGTGTCAGGGTCGTTAAGTAAAAAATCTGCACTCCCGTGGGCAAGCACGGATCCCTCATAAAGCAGATAGGCACGGTCCACTGCCCGCAGGGTCTCCCTCACATTGTGGTCCGTCAGAAAAATCCCCATTCCTTGAGCCTTAAGATCCGCGATAATTGAGGTGACCTCGCTCACGCTGATTGGATCAACCCCACTGAAGGGTTCGTCCAAAAGCAGAAATTTGGGTTTCAAAACCAGGGCCCGGGTGATTTCCAGCCTTCTTCTCTCCCCACCGCTTAGAGTGTAAGCTTTTTGCTTCGCCAAACTGGTCAAGCGCAACTCGGACAACCTTTCTTCAATCAAGTCCTCTTGCTCGGCCTTGTTTAATCCCAGTGTTTCCACCACTGCACGAATATTGTCCTCCACTGAAAGTTTTCTAAAAATGGAGGACTCCTGAGGTAAATAAACCAATCCCCGTCTTGCCCGTTGGTAGGCCGGGAATTTGGTAAAGTCCTCACCATCGAGGGTTATGCTACCAGATGTGGGCGAGACAAATCCAGTGACCATGGAAAAAGTGGTTGTCTTACCGGCTCCGTTGGGACCAAGCAATCCCACAATCTCGCCCCCTTCCGCATGGAGGCTCACATTTTTCACCACCTGCTTCTTCCCATAGGTTTTGGAAAGTTCAGAAGCCTCCAGTTTGGGAAGGACGCTCATTTCTTGGAAGGAAAAGAAAAAGCGGGAAGGTTGGGGAGGGATAACTTGGACCGACCTTGCTTCCCACCAATTACCTGAGCCCGCCCCTTCCCTTTCTCAAGTAGGATTTTCTCACCGTTTGCTTCTCCCCATTCATCGTCCATCACCCGGGCATTACCGAGTAAGGAAACTTTGGAATCATTCGCATCCCACATCAATTGATCTGCCCAGCACTCACGCCCCAACTGTTTAAGATTCACCGAACCTGTCGCTTGAATACCGGATACTTCGCCGACACCATCCGATCCTTTACTCAATTGAATGTCAGCGGATTCACAAGAGATAGATGCATTCTCGGTAGTTACAGATACATTTCCCTCCAATAAAAACTGATGCCTCCCATCTTTCAGCGAAATCACCTCAAACCTCTCTGCATAGGCAATGCTGGGAAATGGATTCGTATTCTCCTGTTTTTTCTTTTTGGATGATTGGGTGGGAGGAAGCAGAGGGTTAGTGGAAGCCGGTGGCAATCCGGCAAGCAGTTCCGAAAAAGGATGCTCAAAAGCGATTCGGGTATTTTCTTCGAATATAAAGCGGTGCTTCTTTGCCCTATCCTTGTCCTCAAAACTCCACCCTTCCCCTTCAGCCTCAAAGCCACTCCCTGTCAAAGTCATGCGACTCTCCCCCTGAGCCTTGCGTTCAGCCAAATTGAATACTCCCTGATCCGACTCCGCCAGATTGGAAGTCTGGTCCTGGGCAAGAATTTCCAGGACTGGATCCTGGGCAAGGTAGCGATCCTCTCCCACCGATGTTACCTCGCTGGCACGCAACTCCCAGGCAATTCTCCCATCTTCATCATAAGCTGGAATCACCACTTCTGATGCACTGATTTCCCCAGATTTTCCATCCTTTGCAAAGACGGGACACACCACACCTATAGCTACTGTGATCAAAAGAATGATAAATCTAGTTTTCATCAGGAGCCGGCATTCTTTCACTCGGAATCTGCTGCTTCAGTACCATCAGCAGCCTCATCGCTGAAAGGCACGAATTTCAGAATGGTACCATTGATACAGTATCTTTTATCAGTGGGCGTATCAAATCCCTCCCCGGTAAAGACATGCCCCAAATGACCATCGCAGGTGGCACAAAGTACTTCAGTTCTGGGGTAACCCAGATGATAATCCACGCTGGTTTTTACACTCTCCAACTTGGCAGGATCAAAAAAGGAAGGCCAACCACAATGGGAATCAAACCGTTCTTTGGAAGAAAAGAGCACTGCATCGCATCCTACGCAGTGGTAGGTTCCTCCACCGTGTTTCTTGAATTCGTGATAGACGGGTCCATTGGGACGCTCCGTTCCTGCCTTGCGTAAAATATGAAATTGTTCAGCAGACAGGGATTGTTTCCATTCTTCTTCAGTTTTTTCCACTTTTTTTAGGGGTTTGGGAGGAGATGATGTAGGTTGTTTGGCACTTTGATCACGATTGGCAAATGCGAAACCACTGGCAATGAGCCCAGCTACCAAAGCTGTGACAGAGATCGATGTTTTCCAGGTTGGATGAATGGTTATCAGAACTTTCGGCATCGTCTAATTCAATATCAGTAAAATTACTGAGGTTGGTTTAATCTTTCTGCCAAGCTTGCATCATTGGCATAAGCAATCGCAGATTCCTGGCTAATAATCCCATGCTGATACAGAAAAAGTAAATGCTGCTCCATGGTAAGCATTCCTTCGCGGGACTGGGTCTCCATTGCCGAATACACTTGTTGCCAGTTGCCTGAGCGAATCAAATTTCCAATCGATGGCATATTTTTCAGCACCTCCATCACCAGTATTCGTCCAGCGGCGTCCTGCCTGGGAACCAGTTTTTGGCTCAACACATAGGATAAACTGAAGGAGAGTTGGAGGCAGATAAATTTTGCCTGCTCCGCAGGAAACATGTCCACAATCCGGCTCAATGCTCCCTTGGCATCCCGGGTATGAAGCGTAGAAAAGACAAGGTGCCCGGTTTCTGCCGCACTCAGGGCAAGTGTGGCAGTTTCAGTATCCCGAATTTCTCCCACAAAAATAACATCCGGATTTTCCCGCAATGCACTGCGTAATCCCGCAGAAAAACTGGATACATCCTGACCCACCTGTCTCTGGGAAACCATTGAGCTTTCATTTTTAAAAATAAACTCCACCGGATCCTCCAAGGTAATAATACGGGACTTCCTGGTTAAATTAACATGATTAATCAGGGACGAAATGGTGGTTGATTTCCCGCTCCCCGTTACCCCAGTGACCAGCACCAGTCCACGCTTCAGGGCAGTAATTTCTTTCCAGATCATTTCCGAAGGCAGTCCCACCTCCTCGATCCGGGGGATGGAGGAGGAAAGCACCCGCATCACATAGGCGAGCCCATCTCTGTCCCGGAATACATTGAGTCGGAAATTCACCCCATGCTCCAGCCATTCAAACGCGGTGTCCACATCCTTGGGGTCATCGGGGTCAGTAATCTGGGCAAGTTGTTTTTCACTCAAAAGTATTTTGAGCATATGAAGCATCGCTTCCTCAGTTACCGGAGTGCCCTTGGCAATGGGGATCAATTCATCATCCGTTCGAAAACTAACCGGCAGTCCTATCTTCACATGCATATCGGAAATCCTGTGAAAATTTCCACTCTTCTTGGTGGGGTCGACAAAAGATTCCAAAATCTCTGAAAAAGATAACCTTTCCAGTCCAGCACGGTAAAACGGAACCTGAATTAAATTCTCATCACTGCTCATGAGATAAACAATGGTGATGCTTTGTTCATTCTTCAAGCCAACTTATCTAAAGATTTTTGATTAAATCGTGATTTGGAATGGTAGAATTTTGGATTGCCAATTCCTTTCCAAATGTTGAACTGAATATGCCCCATGAAAGTTCACTTTAAAGGTACAAGAGGATCTATTCCTACCGCTCCCAACGCTGCCGATATCAGGCAGAAAGTAATCAATGCATTACTCAAAGCCCGTGGCAAAGACCTGCGATCAGAAGGGCAAATCCGAACCTTTGTAGATGAAACCCTTAATTTCCGTACCCGCGCCACCTGGGGCGGTAATACTCCCTGTGCCCACATTGAGACTGGTGATTCTGATCATATACTTATGGATGCCGGATCCGGACTTAGAGTATTTGGAAAAGAGCAGATGGCTAAAGGGGAAGTCGGAGCTACCTACCACATCTTTCTTTCCCATTTTCACTACGATCACATACAGGGAATCCCCTTCTTTACTCCCGCTTATATTCCAGGAAATCAGATCGTATTCCATGGGGGTCATCAGGGCTTGGAATCTTTCCTCCGCCGCCAGATGACTGAGCCATTCTTTCCTATCGAATTCGATACTTTTGCTGCTGATATTTCCTTCGAGGAACACTCCCCAGGTGATGTGATCGAAGTAGGCAACGCAAAGATCTCTCTCTTCAAGCAGAAACATCCTGGGGATTCCTATGGTTACCGGGTGGATGCAAACGGCAAAAGCGTAGTCTACTCCACCGACAGTGAGCATGGGGAAGAAGCTCACAATAAGGATTATCCATACCTGGATTTTATCCGTGATGCCAACCTGCTCATTTTCGATGCCCCCTACACCCATTCTCAATCGATCGGATCCCGGGAAGACTGGGGGCATTCGAGTAATGTGATGGGTGTCGAGCTAGCTGCCCGGGCAAAAGTGGAAAAATTGGCCATCATGCACCACGACCCCAATGCCACCGATGACGATATTTCCGAATTTTTTGCCCACACCCGTAAATTCTTAGCCGGCACAAAACATGCCGTCCGCGAAGCCAAGCCAGGCATTCCCGGAGCTCCATCGCCAAGAAGTCACCCCTATGAAGTGGTCTTCACATATGATGGGCTCACACTGACCGTCTGACCCAGGCTGCATGTCCTCCCTCGAGCACAACCAGGGCGAGCTCCCTAAACGCCTGGAAAAAGCTGCTATCAATGAACTTCCTCTGATTCGTTTTCACGGCACCATTCACATGGCGGAGGACAGCAAGTCTTTCAAGCGCTACGCCGCCCGCCTGGCCAAGCAGAAAATTCTCGGGTTCGATATCGAATGCAAACCCAACTTCAAGCGTGGGCCCAACAACCCACCAGCCCTGGTGCAGTTTTCCACCGCGGATCAGGCTTTCCTCTTTCGTCTTTATCCCACCATGAAACTGGGTCCATTGATCAAGATTCTGGAAAACCCGGAAATCATTAAGACCGGGGTCGCGATCAAGGATGACATTTATAATTTAAAAAAGATCGAGGAATTTGAGCCCGGTGGGTTTGAAGACCTCGCCCCCCTTGCCCAGTCCCTGGAAATTGAGCAGACTGGTCTGCGCAACCTCACCGCCATTTTCTTTTCCCACCGTCTTTCCAAATCCGCCCAGCTTTCCAACTGGCAAAAAACCCCGCTCACTCCGGCACAGCAATTGTACGCGGCCACGGATGCATGGATCAGTCGCGAACTCTACCTGATTATGAAGACCCGGCTAAGTAAGAAAAACGATTCCTCCTCAGCCAAGAAGGTCCAAGGGTAAAAGATTTTCCCATTTTTCATAAGCCTCCGCACGGCCATGGAGGCATAAACGATCCATCAGTCCCGGTGTGGACGGGCGCTCAAAAGAAAGCGTTCTTTTTTCCAACCCCTGTGGACACAGGTCACTGTGAGAGGAAATGAAGAAATTATCAGTCTTAAGAACGCGCTCGATCTCCCCCTCCACTTTTTTACGGTAAGTTAAATCCGGCAAAATACAGTCCTCAATGCCACAGGCGATAATACACAACAAATTATCCGGCTCCTGCTCAAGATAGGCCAGCATATCCTGGTCAACCACTTTACGGGGAATACGCAACTCTCCGAGATCTCCGGATTCCAGCAATCCAGCCTGAGCAATCTCCTGCCGGTCGGCATAGAATGGCTCCACTGCCACGAAATTTTTCGCCCCTGCCCGGGTGGCCAATGCATATCCATAAGGCAACATGCCCGCCCCCAGTTCCACCAACCTTGTTCCTTCCAAAATGGCACGGAGAAATTGGCCCCCCGGCATCATCGACCATTCGAAAAGTGCCCGGGTAAATTCTCCTCCCGGTGCGGCAAACCCAGTGCCCATATCTCGGGACACCCGTAAGCGGTCCCGCCAGTTTCTGGAATCCAGCCCCGAACCGGGAACTTCCATCATTTTTGGCGATTTAGCATATGATCGGTCAATTGGAGCAAAAATTCATTTTCTCCGCCCACCTGCATAAAGAGATTCAGGGCACGCTCGGTATGCTGCTGGGCCAGTTCCCTTGCCTGATCAATCCCAAGCATACTCACCCAGGTCATTTTATTTCTGTCCTCATCATGGGCCGCATCTTTTCCGAGGTCCTCAGTGGTGGAGGTAACATCAAGCAAATCATCCACCGCCTGGAAAGCCAGTCCCAGAGCCTGCCCGGCTTCTCCTATTAAATCGTTCAGATTTTGATCATCCCCCTTGCTCCCGAGCCGGAATCCAAACAACAATGAGGTTTCAATCATCGCGGCGGTCTTGTTTGCATGTACATAGGAAAGTGTTTCCTTATTGGGATCTCCACCCTCGGCCAAAAGATCCTCCATCTGCCCACCCACCAGTTTTTCTGCACCTGCGGTTTGGGCAAGAATACGACACAACTCCAATCCGATAGCAGGTTCCCCAGCGTAGCTATTGGCAAGTAATTCGAAAGCATAAGGAATCAGGGCATCACCGGCGAGAATTGCAGTGGCCTCATCAAATGCCTTGTGGCAGGCAGGTCTGCACCTGCGCAGATCAGAATCATCCATCGCTGGTAAATCATCATGAATCAGGCTGTAGGTATGAATCACTTCCACCGCCAGAGCCGCGGGAAGTGGATCCAAACCGCCAGGAAAGAGATCGAACGCAGCCAGAGTAAGCACGGGGCGCAAACGCTTCCCTCCTGCCTTCAAGCTGTAATTCATCGCCTCATACAAACGGTCAGATCTTTGGGGAACAACTGGTGGTTTCACTACCAAGTGCTGATTGATCAAATCCTGATAGGATTTTAATTGTTCAGAAAAATTCATGACTTGCGGAAAATATCCACCATGTCATCATGTATAACCTATGCCAAGTTTGGAAGCGGTCTGTGCCAAGCTTTTCGGTCGTCCGGGTTGGATACCAAAAGTTCTGTGGGGAGGTGCCCTAAGTTTCGTACCAGGGATAAATCTCTTTGCACTTGGATATTTGCTCACCTACGCCCTGCAAATCCGCCACAACCGCAATTTTGACCTCCCTGAATGGTCGGATATGAGTATCGGGGAACTTTTCATGAATGGGCTTAAACTCTTTGCCCTATTGATCGCATATATTGGTGTTCCTCTTTTTGTTGGCTGGCTTGTGGGAATCCTGCTCTTTCTTTTCTCTTTTGGACTTCTGGGGATTGTCGCCTTTTTCCCGATTGCGGTTGCCGGGTTCTTTTCCCCCATGCTCTTACTTCGAGCCCTACATGCGTACCTCCGGCATGAGGAATTTGCCGATGCCTGGAATGTCCGCGTTATCGTACGATCTGCTTTTACAGACTGGAAATACCTCGCCCTTCCCATCGTCACCTTTTGGGGGGTCTTTTTGATGGCAATTCCCGTCTATGGACTTTCCTTCTTTATCGGCATGTGGGTCCTGATTGCCTATTCCAGTGCCCTCCGCATAAAGAATTTTTCCTAAACTCTAACTTAAACTATGCCAACCTACGATTACCAGTGTGGAGCATGCAATCACCAGTGGGAGTTGTTTCAGTCCATGAATGACTCTCCGGTAAAATCTTGCCCCAAGTGCAAAAAACGTAAAGCCAAGCGTCTGCTTGGTCTTGGTGCCGGTCTTATCTTTAAGGGAACCGGATTCTATGAAACCGACTACAAGAAAAAGTCGGGTGGAGAGAAATCAGAAAGTTCCTCCGAATCGAAATCTTCTGACTCTGGAAGTTCAGACAAGTCTACTCCCAACAAAGAGACCAAAAAAGAATCCAAGCCAAAGAAAGAGAAAGCCAAAGCTGCTTAATTTTATCTGATGCCCCAGCGTGCCTTAGTTTTACTTGCCCATAAATTCGAGGAAATTGAGGCCACCTGCCCCATCGATTTGCTCCGCCGTGCCGAAGTGGAAGTAATCACTGCATCCTGCGAATCCACTCTTGAGGTAACCGGCAGATCATCAATCACCCTGCTGGCGGATCAATTATTGGGAAATATAAACCCTCCGGACTTCGATCTTCTGGTACTACCCGGCGGTCCCTCTGTTTTTGATCTTCGTGAAAACAGTCAGGTTCAGTCCCTGATTAAGGAGTTTCATCATTCAGGCAAGCCGATTGGGGCAATTTGTGCCGCCCCTCTGCTTTTACTCGATGCCGGACTTATCGAAGGAAAAACATACACCGCCCATGGCAGTGTGGGTGATGAATTGCCCAACATGGTTGAAGATCAGACCGTGGTGTCAGACGAAAATCTTATTACTTCCCGCGGTGCCGGAACTGCGGTGGAATTTGGGCTGTCCCTAGTTGCCCGCTTAAAGGGGAAAATTATTGCGGAGGAAATCAGGCAGTCCATTCACGCCTGATTTCAGTTTTTATTTATTCCGAAGCGTTGGATTCCTGAGCAGACTCTTCCGAAGAAGGTGCTTCGGCTTTTACGGGATCTTCCTTAGGTTCTTCTTTTTCGGTAATTCCCAGCAACTCCACGGTAAAGACCAATACTTCATTAGGTCCGATCGCATTGTTACCACGCTCTCCATAAGCAAGTTCGGCAGGGATGAAAAACTTTCTTTTTCCTCCCACCTTCATTAACTGCAATCCCTCGGTCCATCCCTTAATTACCTGGCTGACCCCAAATTTTGCCGGCTCATCACGCTCCACCGAAGAATCAAACACTTCCCCATTGGTCAAGGTGCCATGGTAGTGTACCTCCACCTCATCATCTGCGACTGGGCTTTTTCCCGTACCCTCCTTGATGGTGAGATACTGCAATCCGCTCTCGGTCTCAGTAATTTTCTTATTCTTGCGGTTCTGGGAGAGGAACTCAGCACCCTTTTGCAGGTTGATATCTGCGAGGGACTTTGCCTGAGCCAGAAGCTTACTGGTTCTGGACAATTCCTCCAGTCGACTAAGGAAAGAAGCTGCTTTCTCATCCTTGGCTAGATTGTCTCGGTATTTGGCAAACTCATCCTCATCCTTCTCTCCAATTGCCTGCACTCCGAGTAGAAAATTTGCTTCAAAACGATCGGTAGGAAGTAGTTTTGCGTCACCGGAGATTTCTACCAACTGAGCTTTACCCGCATCAGTTTTGCCATCTTTGATCAGCGACACTGCCTGGCCGATCAAAGCACGCCCCTGCAAAGGATCGCCCTGCAATCTCTTGGCGGCGGCGGCAAAATTCTCTGCCGAGTCGGAAAATTTTCTGTCCGCATACTGCAAAGCAGCCGCACGATACTGGGCAACCCCACCGAGGGTATCATCATAATCCTCCGCAAAAGAGAGAAACTGATCCACCGCATCATCGCCCGCCTCGGATGCATTCATAAACCGTAGGCTACGCTCGGCTTTTTCGTCCTGCTCCTGACCTTGATAAAAAGTTACTCCGGCAACAGTCAGAGCAATTACTCCAAGAACGGTAAAGAGAGTATTTTTACTCTTCTTCCAGACCTCAACCTCATCATAGGGAGATGCTTCCGCTGCCTGCTCAGCAGTCAGTCCATCAGCCTGTTCATTTTCAGGCTGTTCGTTTTGCTCGGGCTCTTCTTTGGAATCGTTGGTTGCCATCAGTGATAGGGATTAACAAAAGCGATCAATCCTCTAGATTTTGCCTGTAAAGTCAACGATGGCTTTATCGCCAGCGTCCGCAAGCTATTCACTTGAATGGTTCAGCTGTGCCCGTTGCCTGGTCGAAAAGATAAACTGGTTCCCCTGCTTTACTTGGGAAGAAGTAGATCCAGTCACTGCTTCGGTTAGACCATAGATAGGGCCAGATTTCTGCCTGTGTCCAGAGCCAGCCCCTCGATTCCTGCCAGAGCCACACACTCTGCTCCGGAGCTTCCTTGCTGTAGAGCCAACCCAAACGGGCATGATACAACCAACCATCCTCATAGTTCCTGAAGGTGCCAAACCAAGAAGATTTCATCCAACCTCCATCAAATTCTTCGGTTTGCCCCCACCATCCGGAAGGTTCCATTTCAAAGACCACTTTTTTGACCGATCCCACTCCATAGCCAGCCACATTCTTTGCCCAGGCCCTGAAGTAAAGATCTCCATCGAATGGATTCTCATCCACTTTGAGGGTGAAATTTGAGGCATTGCCCTCTCCTCTTATCCAGATATCCTTACCAGCAGATCGGCTCATTACCGATTTCGAAGATAGCACAAAGCCAAAGTCGGTTACCTTACCATCTCCATTTGCTTCTACACGGCCGCGCAGATTGATTGATCCATTCCTATCCCAGTAGCCAGAAATCGTTTTAAGGATAGGTTGCAAGGAAACGGAAAATGGATCCCTAGGATTCGTGCCCTCTCCGAGTTCGATTTCATTGGAGAAACCATCTCCATCGATGTCGTCATCGTAGAAATCTTCGGTTCCATCACCATCAATATCCTCGAATACATTGCTCAGGGTGATGGTAAATCTTCTCTCCAGGTAAAAGCCGGCCTGATCATCCGCTCGTACACGGACCGAAAATTCTGGCTCTACCCGCTCATAATCAAAACTTTGTTTGGGGCGAAGGGATCCATTGGAGTCGATACTAAATTTCTGATTATCCCTGGCCCCATCCCCTTCAACCAGGAAGTAGCGCAAGGAAATATTGCCAAGTTGACCAAATGAATAAAACTTTCCGACCGATTCCCCAACAGGGAGGTTCTCGGGAAATTCCGAACGGTTGAGATCAAATCCATTCTCAACAAAGTTTGGACGGGAACTGGCGTTTCGCTCGTTGGTCCCCAGATACCTTTCCGCCAAATCACTGGCGTGGTCATTATCATCATCCGGATCAAGCGTATCCTCGATTCCATCATTATCATCATCCGGATCGTAATGGTCCTCAGTTCCGTCCCCGTCTGCATCCTCCACCACATTTTGCAGATACACTGTAAATTCGAGGTCAAGTGTGAGGTTACCATCGTCCATTGCCCGTACGGTAATGGTATGGTTTTGATCGGTCTCATAATCAAATGACTTGGTGGTAATCAGTGTACCATCCGCACGCATAGCAAATCCATAGGGGGGCACGGGCTCGGACATTTCCAGCCCCCACTTGTTGCCCAGGTATACTTCCACGTTTTTACGGGCGTTTCCTCCTATTGCTTTCGGGTAAACCAATACCTCTCCCAAAGTACCCCCGATAAAGCCATCGACATGCTTATTGGCGAAAAGTCGTAGGATATGATGCTCACCCGGTGGGTTTTCATAATCGGTGATGCCGGCATTCAACCCATTTACCAGTACCCGCATGATCTTACTGTCATGATCAAAGATCAATTCATACAATGCCGGACCATTCTCCGGTTCCTGAAAGAAGTTGCGTGACCTGCCCATCCCAACATTGGAAAAGCGTCCGTAGAATTCATTGGTTCCATTGGCAATAAAGTGAAAATCTGGTCCCTCACAGCCACTGGTGTAAGACAACAAGGCATCGCTCTGGTTTGCCTGCCGGATACCCGCAACCATGAAAATGCTGAAGTTTGCACCCAGGCGGAGGTCTCCCTCACTGTGCAAATAATCGGACCCGTCAAATTCCAGTACTGGGTAATGGTTTAGGTGAACTGACCCAATCGAGGGCTGTGCCTGTGCGTCTGCCTGTACAAAATCCCGACCTCCGGGCACCCGGTTCCTCCACCTCGCCACCGATCCATCACTTGCCCGCTCCAGGGTTCCTGGATCGTTTGCATCCAGCCACACCGTTGGCTCAATCCAGTCAGGGTAAAGGGGAAGCATGGATAATTTCACCGTATCGGATCCTTGTGCATCCTCGGCAGAAAATTGGGTTACCACAGCACCAGCAGGCTGGTTTTCGAGAAGGGATAATTCACTGGATGAGATAATCGCAGAGGGTGGCAGATTGACAGATTGTGAATCCCGTGGATTGGTTCGGTACCTTTCTTCATCGAGGTTACTGACCCTATCTCCATCGATATCGTCATCCAAATGATTCTCTATCTCATCACCATCCAAGTCTTCTATTTCATTTGCCAAGGAAAGAGTGAATTCTTTTTGCAAAGAAAGATTGTAATCATCCGTTGCAATAATTTCTACGGGATAAGAATGGGAATCTGTTTCGTAATCAAATACCTTGCTCAGGCTAAGCGTACCATTTTCATTAAGATCAAAAGGTAAGGCTTCGTGATTACTGAACGCATACAAATGCCAGGTATTATCGCTATTCTCACAGACTATATTAATCTCACAATTTGAAGAATTGGCTACGTAGGTACACTCGACCAATATTCCATTATTTTCCATCTGAAAATAGGCGTTCTGGTTTACTGAGATAGAGCCATCCAGTGCACTATTGGAAATTGTCACATTTCTGTGACCTACATTCCAAGCCTGACTATACAAAGAGAAAACATATGTTTTACCAGCAGTGAGGCCGGTGAGTTTAAATTTTTGATTCCGGCCAGCCCAACGAAAGCCTTGTGAGAGCATCTTACCAATATCTCCATCTACATTTGATCTTTTCCCCACATTCAAATTATCAAAGCCCTGAGTAATCTCCCAACCAATGCCACTTTTACCCGGTTCACCAACAAAAGTAACTCCATTTACAACCTGATCCTCTCCATTTATATTTACAGCACAGGTGTAAATTCTATTACTTTTGATACCAGAATCATGATCACTCTTGAGCGGGAAAGTCCTCCAACCAATTTTTCCGTTACCTAATAGCCGGTATGTATGAGATTGATCCACATCAGGATCATCAACCGAGAAGGTTATTACATTGCTACCAATTGCAGTATTTTCTCTAAAGGATAGAGCACTTGCCAGGATATCTGTGTGCATTCGGTTGGATGAACTCAAATCCATGGGGTCGCTATTATTTTTCCACTCTATTTCGTTGCTTATACCATCCCCATCCCAGTCTTCATCGAGCACATCCTCGATTCCATCCCCATCCAGATCCGCTTCCTCCACATCGGTGATGAGCACGGTGAAGTTCCTTTCACTTGAATAGGCAAAGAAATCATCCCTTGCCCGGACAGTCAGGGTAAAGTTACGGTCAAATTCATGGTCCAGGGGTGCCTTTGTACGAATGGTTCCGTTCTCATCAATACGAAAGAAATCATCCGCATTTCCAAAAGTAGCCCCCCCTGGAGAATAAGCATGAGTGCTGGGCAATTGATCCGCCAATCCCCACTTGTGGGCGAGATAGCCCTCGATCCGCTGGTGATCATCCCGCTGCACCACTCCTCGAATCACCACCATTTCCCCCACCGTCCATTCGGGAATCTGGGTCCCTCCATGACCATGTGGAAAAAAGAAAGATCCCCCAATATTACTAGGTGCCGTTCTTGGTCCAGTAAGTAAAGGCTCGCCGTTTTTATAAAATACCTGATTTCCTCTGGTCACGGAAAACTCAAACCCAACCATCAACTCGTCCCCATTCTCAGCCAGAAAAGTATCTCGTCTTCGATCAGAAAAATCCCAATAAATCCATTTATTACCGTAGGGAAAATGGTCTCCCCATCCAAAATTGAAAGGGAAGTTACTATTGGCACTTTTATCGGAGCGGTAGACCATGTAAAGCGAACCATCGTACAATTTACCCGAGGCCGCACCATTTTCCCCCATCGGGTTCCAGTTGGCCCCCTGTTTACTGGCAAACAATTGCTTGGGAATCTGATAAAGACTATCAAACCCTATGGCATTGAGCCCGTTGAGAGAACCATTGGAGGTTGGTGCGTTGCTTTCTTCCCTAGGTGCAAGCATGACTTCGCGGTCTACCTTATTTGTCCATCGCTTCAGTTTATTGGTGCCCTCAAAGTTTTGGAGGGTGGTATCATCGGTTGCATCAAACCATGCGGTAATCCCCTCGATCAGAGATGGATGGAATGCATCTGCTTTGGGGCGGAACTTTATGTCATAATTGTGAAACCGATCCCCGTCTGCATCCACCGCTTCGACCCTACCCACTATTGTGCCGGCAGGCTCATTCTCGGCGATGCTCAAAGATTGGGCTACAGATAATTCACTCATTACCGTGCGTTCCGTCCCGGTGTAGTCCTCCACTCCATCCTCGTCCTCATCCTCCAACTGGTTGGTCAGGAGGATGGAAAAGTTTTGGTCGATATAAGCCCCATGATCATCCGTCGCCCGTACGGTGATGGTCATATTCCGCTCATCCGTCTCGTAATTGTAAGTACGGTTGGTGCGCAAGACACCATTTTCCAGGGTAAAGGAACCATGTGCAGAGTGGTGCTTAATTCCCCATTTATTAGCAAGGTAGGCTTCCACCTCCGCGGCCTCTTCATTGGGTAGACGGGCGGAAAAGGCAATGGCTTCACTTAAGTCCATACTGGTGGCAGTGCCTCCATTGGTGTGTCCCAGTCTCCAACTATCCCGTTCGATCAAATGGCTTGCATTGACTACAACCCGTAAAATCATGAATTCACTAAGGGGAATAAGACGGAAAGGTATACTTTTGGAGACACCATCTCTCCAAACCTCGGCAGGATACTGATCCCAATGAAAAAACTCACCCCAAGGCTCGAGCAAATAGTTAGAGCCTCTACCATCATTATGACCGATCACACCACCCCACCCGTCCCAATATTCACTTGGTGATCGAACCACATAGTAGTGGTCTCGCAGAAGGAATTTACCTTCGATAGTGAATTTATCCTGCCCACCATCCTTGCGGAACTGTACCACGGGCGATCCACTGGGCCCGGCAGTCGCATTGTATTCCGGCGTACCGGTTTCCAGTGTGGCGTGGCGGGCGTTACCACTTCTGTCCATCCATGCAGTCAGGTTGCCCTCCTCGAAAACGATAGACTGGCTATGATTGGCATCAAACCAGACTTCTGGAAGAGGCATTGCCGGGTGAAGATCGCCCAAAGAAAAATTATCAATAATCTCCAGGCTCACAGTCTCATTCCCATCCGGATCGGTGGCGAGGATCGTGCCCACCACGCTACCTGCAGGAGAATTTTCGGCCATACTCAGACTGTTTTGCGAGAGCAAACTGGCGGGTGGTTGATTGGATGAGTTGGAATCGTAAGGATCGGACCCATAGGTCATTTCATCCTCATTGCTCAACTCGTCCCCATCAATGTCCGGATCCAAGTGATCCGCGGTACCATCCCCATCCAGATCCTCGAATTGATCGGTTACAGTAAAAGTAAAGGCTTTGGAAAAACTAGCCCCATGCAAATCCGTGGCTGTTACCAATACGGTGTGGTTTTGATCTGACTCATAATCAAATGAATCTGCCACCTTCAAGGTACCATTCTCTTCCATACTCAGAGAATCTGCAGCCAAGCTTGCGGTGTAATTTTTGAGAGGATGTGCTTCATGAAGATTACTCATTAAACCCCATTTTTGAGCCAGGTAGTATTCCGTGCTTTGAATCTCCACATCCGTAAGCACTTTGTTAAAGATAATCAGTTCCGCGTAGTCCCCATCGAAGTGGAAACTGGCTTCTGTTCTAGCCCGGTCTTTGCCAATCCGATTTGCATAAACATTAGCAGAGTGACCGTCATAGGCTGATTCCGTTTGAATACATACAATAGAAAATTGAGACTGAGGAAAATTGGTCTGCCAACCATCAACTATCGATCCATTAAGTGATATAGTTCCTTCCCTAATTGCTTGAGCTGTATTGTTATCTAATAATTTAGAACCTCCACCCAACCAAAAATGAACAGAGTTCGAATCCGCCAAAACTCCCCCGCTGTTTCTTTTGACCACACTGAAAACGGTGCGAATAGTGGTGATACGATTCCATTCATGGTAGTCTGGAGTTGTTGAATTGGTCTCATACCGCATAATTGGCAGGCCATTCAATTCATTGGGAATGACCGTGGGGGTATTGAAACGATAAGCATGGTTCTGCTCACTGCTTTGATCTTCCCAAGCTTCAGTTTCTGCGGATGGATGAGATGCGTCCAACCAAAGCACCGGCTCTAATTGGTTTACAGAACTTGTTATGGAGAAAGTGAGGTTAGCATCCCCATCCGGATCGGTGGCGGTGAATTGCCCGATAACGGTTCCCGCCTCAGCGGTCTCGGACACAGTTAAATCCCCGCTTGCATTGATCTCATGGGGCGGGGAATTTGCCAATGACAACGGGTCCCGTGGGTCCGAGGGATAAGCAAGTTCTTCCACATCGGAAAATCCATCCCCATCATCATCCAAATCGAGATGGTCCGCGATCCAGTCCCCATCCAAATCCTCGTAGATATCTCCCAGTAAAATCCGGTAGTCCTTCTGGTTTTGTACCGCACCATTTGCGGTTGCCTGCACCCGAACTTGGTAAGCAGATGCATTGGTCTCGTAATCCAACGATGTTGCCGTTAGCAAAACATCTTTGCGACCAGGATGGACAGCGGGCAATTGATCAACAATCCCCCATTTATTGGCAAGATAACCTTCCGTTTTTAGGCGAATCTCATCACTAGGCTCGTTTTTTATTAGGATAATTTCATTAATTTTTCCGTCAAGAAAACCTCCACTTGCGTTTCCTATCAATCCATTTTCATTACCTAGATTTTGCGTACCAACAAATGAGGTTTTTGTTCCCCGAAGAATACCATCTTGAAATATTTTGACTGAAGTATCCTCCAAACTAAGTTCCAAGACATGCACTTTAAGGATAGTGTTATTCCCCTCGACTTGTGCATTAAGATCATTACTCCAAGAGTAGAAATAAACTGATCCAATACCATTGGTCCTGTATGCAAAAGACTGCCCATGATGTCCATTTCTACCATTGCTCAAGAATCCATCCGACCCTGAAGAAGCATCGCATTTAGCAACAAGAAAAACCATCGATGGTTCAGTTGAATCGGGTAAAACACCGTGCTCAAGTGAAAGAGAATCATCCGTTCCATCAAATTTTATGGAATTAGAGATTTGAATAGGTTGTTGAGAAGCATTTAACTGCGTGGCATTGTTCTGATTCCCACTCTTGTCCGCCCAGACCGAAACATTCCCGTCCGAATCCGCAGTAATGGTGGAGGTATCCGCCGCATCCAACCACAGGGCTAAGTTATTCAAAGATGCAGGATCAAAAGTGGCGGGATCAAACACTGAAAACAACTCATTATCATTGGACTCGTTGGCATCCGTCAGTGAGTATGTCCACGAAGCATTGAAATCGGTATCCAGTTCGGACAAATGAGCAACAGGTCGCCCCGCACTTCCTTCCAGAATCATCAGGGGATCATCAGTTACGCCTCGATTGCGATATGGATGACTGAGCGGGAAATGATCGAGCAATCCCCATTTCTGCCCGAGGTAACCTTCCACTTTTTCACGATTTTCATCGGACATTGCATCATTGAAAATAAGAATTTCGGAAATGAGATGATTGCTTCCTAATTGTACTGGAATATCGGGATTCGATCTGAGTTGGGATGGATTATCAGTGCTCGATTGCCCCAAAGCGCCATTGCCAAATATACGATTGGTTCCCGCCGATCCATCATAGACCAGAGAAAGAGCTACTGGATGATCCCGGGCGTCTGTTACATTACCTCCATTGGTCCGCTTGTATGAACCTCCCAAACCGTAAAAAGTACCTGTTCCTTGCGATAGTTGAACTGGATTCATTCTGACTACAAGGAAGGTCGTTTCACCCCAGGTGCTATTTTTAAAAATAACCGGTGCCCATGCCCATGTTCCTGTCCATTTAAATGTAACGAAAACGGTCATCCTGTTCCAGGCATCAAAGGAGGCATTGCTGTCTAACAGCTCAAATCTATCGCCGCTGGTGTCGATACTGGGCAAGCCATGCAATCCCGCGGATTCATACACCGGCGAACCACTGATTCGTACCGCATGGTGATGATGCCCGCTCTTGTCCGCCCAGAAGCGGGTCTCATTCCCATCCTCAGGCGTGCCAAGATCACCAAGGAAATCCCCGCGGTCAAGGGTATTCCCGTCCATCGCATCCAGCCAAAGCATAAGGTTTGCATCAAGGGAAATGGGGGAAAATAAATCCGAATCTATCAAATCGATGGTATAGGCATGCTCGGTGGAGATATTGTGATCGTCCTTCGCCTGTACCCGCACACTAAGGGATGCTCCATCCGTCTCGTAATCAAAAAACTGGGCCGTCCGCAATTCCCCGGTGGTGGAATTAAGCTCGAACAATGAATTGTAGGTATCCCCATCTCCCGTGACCAGGGAATAGGCGAGCGTATCATTGCCATCCTCATCATTAGCGACCACCCGGCCAACGATGGTACCCGCGGGCATATTTTCTTCAATCTGCCTGTTACCGGTAAGATTCAGATCAACCGGGGCATGATTGAGGGAGGAAAAATCATCCGGGTCGGAACCGTTGGCCAGTTCCAGCTCGTTGCTCATACCGTCCCCGTCCCGGTCCGAATCGGATTCATTGGCAACGCCGTCCTCATCCAGATCATTGGTATCGTCAATTACCTGCACCTGAAACTGGCTGCTTACCACTCCTCCACGGGGATCGGTTGCAGAAATGGAAACCGGGATGGAGGAAGTTGCCTCATGGTCGAGCGGACGCAGGGTGGTGAGGTTGCCCTCCTCATCGATGGCAAAATCACTGGATTGTAGGGTGTAGGAAAGAATGTCCCCATCCGCATCATCGGCAATCACCCGGCCCACCGCGGTGCCCGCAGGCAAATTTTCCCGCACACTCAATTCTGCCAGTGCCCGAAGGTTGGTTGGTGCACGGTTCAGGGAATTGGGATCGAGCGGGTTGGTACCGTAGGCCAGTTCATCAACATTGCTGACACTGTCCCCATCAATATCCTCATCAAAGGGATCCTGTACACCGTCCCCGTCGAGATCCTCCACCACATCGGTTACCAGGATACGGTAGGTCCTGTCCACCGATTCTCCCGATGCTGCGGTGGTGCGGATACGCACCTTGCGGACAGCCAGTTTCTCATGATCGAAAGTACGCGTGCTCCGCAATTCCCCGGATGGGGAAAGTACGAATGGCTGAGGCAAGGGATCGTAACCAAGGGGCAAGGCCCACTTGCCGGAGAGATAAGTCTCCACCTCGCTGATCTGAGCATCAGTCAGCGGGGCATCAAAAAGAATCAGTTCCCCAAGGTCTCCATTGAAGTAACGACCATTATATTCAAGTACATGGGAAAAATTACTAACGGTTATGTTCCCAGAAGTACGAATAGAAATAAGGGATAGTGAACTTGGGAAAAAGGAAGAGGCATTGCCCTCGTTTCCACTGATACGAATGGAGCCGCCTTTCACGAAGGAGGAGGCATAAAAATCATGCAGTAAGGTATTGTTGTCACCAAAATGAAAGGGGTATTGCGAATGATGTCCGAGCAAGGAAGACCATGCCTCCTCTTTTTTGGCGACCACCCAAAAAGCGGTGCGTAAATTACTGATTTCATCAAAGGAATGATAAGCACCATCGGCTCCACAATAATGCATCAGTGATAATCCATTATGAGCATTCCTTCGGACATAAGGATATCCCTTGGCGGTTCCATGCATCTTTGCATGGTTACCAAAGTTGCTTTTGTCCACCCAGGTGGTCTCCGCCCGATCGAGTTTGGAAGCATCCAGCCAAAGAATGGGGCTTAACTCATCCGGAAAGCTGGGAAGAAGATCATAGGTTAGACTCTCACCGTTGACCGGATCCTTGGCGGGTAACTGCACAACCAGCGCACCCTGCTGGGAATTCTCAGAAATCGAGAAAGTTGGTTCAATTGTTTCTTCAGCATGAGCTTCTTTTCCAATGTTCACAAAAAGCAAAGCGATCATACACCCCTCAAAGAGTAATTTTTTCGAATCAAACACAGATGCTTTAGCCCGTATGTAAAAATTTCTCATTTAGCAGTCAATAGTTCCTACAGCTCGGTATTCGATTGGGAGTTAAAGTCATAAAATATCAGGCTATTACCACCCTGTGATGGTTGGGGGTAGAGATAGAGCCAGTCGGCGGTATGATTGGACCACAGGTAGGGCCAAATTCCCTCCCCAGTCCAGAGCCAGCCACGGTTCTCCTGCCATAGCCATACACTCTGCTCCGAAGCTTCATTTGCATAGAGCCATCCCAGACGGGCATGATACAACCAGCCATCCTCATAGGCACGGAATGCACCAAACCAAGGAGAAACCTGCCAGCCTCCCTCAAATTCTTCGGTTGGCCCCCACCATTTGGCAGGCTCCATTTCAAAGACCACCTTTTTAACTGGGCCCACTCCATACCCCGCCGCATTCTTTGCCCAGGCCCGGAAGTAAAGATCTCCATCGAATGGATTCTCATCCACTTGCAGAGTAAAATTGGAGGCATTGCCCTCTCCTCTTATCCAGATATCCTTACCAGCAGATCGGCTCATTACTACTTTCGAAGAAAGCACAAAACCAAAGTCGGTAATTGCACCATCTCCATCTGCCTCTACCCGCCCCCGCAAGATGATCGATCCATTCTCGTCGAGATATCCGGATATAGTTTTAAGAATCGGAAGCATTGGCGAAGAGTATGAATCCCGCGGATCCGTGCTCTCTGCCAGTTCTGTTTCATTACTAAACCCATCCCCATCGATATCCTCATCGTAGAAGTCCTCGATTCCATCTCCGTCCAAGTCCTCCACTATATTTATAAGATCAACAGTGAAACTTTTCGATTGGCTCGCCCCAAACTGGTCGGCTACCTCAACCTCTATTTCGTACTGCTTCGCATCCGTTTCAAAATCAAACACCCTCGCGGTCCGTAAGGTACCATTTTCATCCAAGTTGAAAAATAAATCATCGGGCGTATCACCCTCAACCAGACGGTAAACCAGCCTGCTGTTGATATTATCGCTTTGCGAGGTAAAGGAACCTACCAAAGTTCCCAATGGTTGATTTTCCATCACAGATAATGGACTTTGGCTCACCAGTTCGGTAGGAGGTGTATTCACCACCTGCACAATTCTCTTCACTTTTACAGCATCGTTACCTACCTGATCGGTGTGAGAGTAGATCAATTCGTAAGTGCCCAGAACATCCTTCAAAACTTCTCCAGTAACTTGAGCCTCGCCTTCGCCATCCACCAGATCATACCAGGTAGCCCCGGCATCGGTGTAATCACGCCCTACTAATTGAGAAACACTGGCAGATCCCCTCAAAGTGATTACAGGTGCAGTTGTATCCACTACATGAATTGTACGGGTGACGGTTTGGGCAGCATTTCCTTCTTCATCGGTGTAGTTGTAGCTCAGAATGTAGGTTCCTGGCTTGTTAGTATCCACTTCTCCTTGGGCGCGGATTATTCCGCTTCCATCCACCGCATCGGTCCAGGTAGCATTTGCGTCAATATACGCTGTTCCACCTTCGTGGGTGATGTTCGAATCGCCGTTGAGGGTGATTACTGGGGCCGTTCTATCCACTACATTGATTGTTCGGGTAACTGCTTGGGCAGCATTGCCCGCATCATCAGTATAATTGAAAGTCAGGTAGTAGATGCCTGGATTGGAAGCATTCACTTCGCCGATTCCGGTAAGGTTGCCATCCCCGTCCACATTGTCCGCCCAGGTTGCATTTTGGTCTTCGTAAAAAGATCCTGCCTCGTGGGTAAGATTGGAGTCTCCAGCTAATTCAATGACTGGCTTCTCATCATCCACATCCAAAAGAGTAATCGTAAAATTTCCATCCACCGATGCATTCAATTCATCCTTCGCCTGTACAGTGATGGTGTAAGTGGAGGCATTGCTTTCGTAATCAAAAGTAACCGCACTCTTAAGGTTTCCGTTCGTATCCAATGTAAAAAGCGAATTATTATTTTCACCACTAACAAAATGGTAAGTGATCTCATCACCATCCGGATCAGTGGCATTGAATTCCCCGATGAAAGTACCAACCGACTGGTTCTCAGATATCGATAGTTCATTGCTAGCATTTAATTCCACAGGAGCAGAATTAGGAACCGAATTAGGATCGAGGGGGTTGGAACCATAGGCAATTTCGTCAGCGTCGGAAAACCCGTCGTTATCATCATCCGGATCGTAGTAGTCCTCCACCCCGTCTTGATCATTATCTTCGACTACATTGAGCAAGAAAATGGTGAAGTCCCCATCAATAGAACCGTTGCTTTCGTCGCTAACTCTTACACTAATTGTGAAGTTTTGATCATCAGTTTCGTAGTCGTGAGTTTGTTTAGTTCTCAGTTCACCATTTTCAGAAAGATCAAAGAAAGAATTATCGGTGAAGGTTTCTCCACCGCTAAAAGAAAAGGCAAGCACGGAGTCTTGATCTAAATCTAAGGCAGAAAATTTTCCTACTAAGGTTCCAATTGGTTGATTTTCAGAAAACTCTGATGAATTAATGTCAAGAGTTGAAGGTACATTGTTAGGGTATCGAATTTCTTTTTCGAAGACAACCGAGTGAGTACTTACAACCCCTCCCCTATCCTTGTGATAGACCGAAACGGAGATTTCTTGTCCAACATCGTCAGGGGTAAGAAAATAATTTTCAACTTTACCAAAGTTTGCTTCTCGAGAGGATAACTCCCCACTAGTCACATTCCGGTCAAACCAAGACAGCCCTCCACCGGCAGCATACAAAAAGCTTTCATCATGAGAGAGCTGAATATCTGAACCGAATGCTCTAACATCATTAAGGCCCCCTGGGATTGTTTTTATGTAAGATAGGTCAGCAGAAGTTTGATTGATATCAAACATACTCAAACCACTACCGGAGGAATAAAAGTGCAAACCATCTTCAGATTGAATCAATCGAGAAAAACCAAAGAAACCATCTTGGCCATGAATCAAACTACTCTGATAGGTTAAAGATCCAGATATCTGGTTTACAACAAACCTAACTATCTTTGAATCACCATGATATCCAGGTTGCGGACGAGAACCGGCATAAAGACTTTGTCCATCGTTTGAAATCAGAAAACTTCTTGGATCATCGATTTGAGATTGATTGAAATACCTGCCTTTGTAACTTAGTGCTCCGTTCGAATTACGCGAGAAGTAGGCTATTGCATCATCTTCTTCGCTGATCACATAAATTAGAGAATCGTTTGGATGAATTTCGATAAGAAAAGGTTCTTCCATCCCATCTACTCCACTAACTCCGTCTCTCAATAGTCCTTTATAGGTAATGGCACCTGTTGTTTTGTTCAGGTCAAACCAGCTGATCGAATCATCAACTTTCCCGATAGCATAAAGATTTTCTCCATCTTTCGAAACCCTCACACCACATACTTCTGCCAATCCATCCACCCCGTTAACTCCATCATAGAGAGAATTAATATATTGCAGAGCACCCGTTTCAGATTCTCGACTATACCAGCTTAATGAGTCAGACCCCTTGTTTGCAATGTATACAAATTTTTGATCTGCAGAAAACGCAAGATCAGCAATTCCCTTTAGTCCGTTTCCTGACCCTTGAATAGCACCTTTTTGAACCATCCCTCCATTTGCTAAGTCTCTCTTATGCCAACTAATCTTGGCTCCCCCATCGAAAAGGTATGAAAAATTACCATCCTTAGAATTAAAGATTCGATTAATCGATTGAAGATCATGAGAAATATTCTCATCCGAAAAAGCATGCACCCCAGCGTAAGTCAACAACGCGGAGGTAGCATTCAGATCATACCAACCAATCGCATTGTCATGGCTCGCTGAAACATAAAGACGAGATATCCCCTCGACCAAAGCAAAACCATTAGGAGCATCTAATATTGAGGTCTCCTGCGAACTGTTTTTAAGCACTCCATCGTAAGTAAGCAGACCCGTTGTAGAGTTTCTTCTAAATCTCGCGATGGCATCATCATAAATCGAAGACACTAAAAGGTAAGTTTCGTTGGCCACGAGCATCAGTCGATTACACCCATCCAAACCATCCACACCTGACATTCCATCTTTCAACATCCCTAGATATGACAACCCTCCTGTGCTCAGATTTCTTGAATACCAGCTAATTGCCGAATCATTGGGAGCCAAGGCATATAAGAACTTACCATCAGCCGAAATAACCATATCAGAGGCACCATTGAGACCATTCACGCCATTGATACCATCTGTAATTTTACCGGTATAACTTATTGTTCCGTTACTCGTATTCCTAGTAAACAAATTAATTGAGTCTTCATTGGTAGCACTTGCATATAGGTGCTTACCGTCAGGCGAAATCACAAGATTGCTCGCTCCATCCATTCCATAGGCAGCATTATTGGAGTCTTTCATTGTGGATTGATAACTCAAAGCACCGGTCGTTGTATTTCGATTAAATCGTGTGATTGCATCATCCCCATTTGAAACAAGATATGCGTGTGCTCCGTTTGAGGAGAAAACCATTTCACTGGCACCACCCATACCATCACCATTGGTATAATCCGTTAGTATTCCTCGGTAATTTAAAAGTCCACTAGTTTGATTTCTGGAATACCATGCAACTCCATTGCTAACTATCACATATACAAATGATTCATTAGGCCCAAAATGTAAGTTTCTGAAACTGTATAGACCCAAGTTTCCGTTCACATTATTCGAATAAGTGTGCTTAAGAAACAACTCTCCAGTAGTGGCATTCAAATCATAAAGAGCCAGGCTTTTGCTTCCACTATTGGCCACATACATATGGCTACCATCTGAGGACACCAAAATTGCCGAGGGACCGCTCAAAGGCAAAGTGATACTACTCTTTGGCCTAGTACCGTTTCGTAACCATTGATAAGACAGGGAAGCCAACCCATCTGCATCGGTTAAATTATTATCAACACTTAAATAATTTCCAACTTCGGGCACACCCGTGATCGAGATATTACCTGTGGTTTGAGCATTCTCTTTTAAAATCCTAATCGTGAATTCTTGAGTGGTCGTCGCATTATGCTCATCTGTCACCCCAATTCTTATATTTGCAGAAGGCTTCACAGTAGCATCAATAGAAGCATTCGTCCTCAAAGCTCCATTTTCATCGATTGTAAACAAATCGTTATCCAAAGAATCATTCCCATCTACCAAAGAATAAGTAAGTACTGGATTGGGGTCTGGGTCATACGAGGAGATCGAAACCGCAGTAGATGACTTATAAGGGTGCTCAACTGGCAGTGTTCCTTGCATATTCCATTTGTGGGCTAGGTATCCCTCAATAATTTCGCGGTCCTTTTTTCTCATCCCACCATTTACCACTAAAACTTCCCCAATTTGATGAGCTGTATTATTACTGCATAATTTCCAATGTGCTCCATCTTGCTCAATATTAGTTTTGTGCCCAGTTGTATCGCCCACTTTCATACTACCGTTCAACCATATCTGCTGAACATTTTCAGAGGCTGAATTATAGTAACACGCAATATACGATGTAGAAGTTTCGAAAGTATCACCAACCCACATGTAGCTTCCATTGTTATTAACGACACCCGGAAAATCATTACTAACAGAAAATATCCCAACTCCCCAAACTGTCCAGTAACCGCCGTGCCAAACTCCTGCCCCCAAATCAAACAACTTATTTGACCCCGTAAGAAGAGGCTGCGTACGAGTGACCAAAAAGATCGCTGTATCAGTGACCTCAGTCCCTACCCCACCAAGTGGATTTGCCACTTCATCATTTTGATCAACCGTGTAGTAAAAATCATTTGCACCAATATCATCAAAAAACAAAGCCTGCCTGCCGTTAATTGTGGTATTAGTATCTGGTATTGCTCCTCCGGAAGTTTGCTTAAAGCTCCATCCATTTACTTTGTCTGCCCAATGGGTAACGCCCTCTGTATTTCGGGTAAGGGAAGACTCATCCGATGCATCTGACCACCAAATCAAATTAGCCACATCCAGAGGATTAATATTTTGGCCAACCTTAGTACCAGCTGGTTCGTTTTCACCAACAGTGGTTCCTACTAGCTTAATCCAGGAAGGTGGATTGTCGTAATGATCCTCGATGCCATCCCCATCCAAGTCTTCCACCACATTAGTCACTGTGATGGTAAAGTTTTTGTCGTAGGATATATTGTGATCGTCCGTTGCCCAAACCGTTATGGTGTAGTTTTGATCATCGGTTTCGTAATCGAAAGTTTGGGTAGTGCTAAGGCTGCCGTTGGCATCCATGCTGAATAATGCATTGGTAGAATTTTGCATCGTCAGCGGGAGCTTCCATTTTCCGATCAAATAATTTTCGGCCCGAGCAATTTCCGCAGCACTAAGGACACGATCAAAAACGATTAATTCTGCCACCTCTGCTTTCGACATTTCTGCTAAACCAGAAGTAGTACTCCACCGACCACCTCCCAAAGCTAATAGTTTAGGTTGATGTGGCGACCCTGCACCAGTTGGAGTATCGACCATATTGGTTTGATCCACCCATCCCTGAGCATAGTCGCTATCGTTGATCGTACCCACATGAAGGTGCCAATTTTGATCTGCAACTTGCGTACGACTATCTGTTAGCCATCCCCAAGCATAGAAGCAGTCTGAAAATCCGCTATGATACCCAAATAACCAATTATTTAAAGCAACATCTGAAATCACTCGATAGTTAGCACCACCCGTGTATCGGGAAACGGAAAGGATGGTATAATTGCTGAAATCCGGATAGAGAGATTTACCTGTCCAGATGATGGATTGCCCATCAAATTTAATTACTCCCAGACCATCCTTATTTGAATAAGTTGGTTGGCCGTGGGTTTCATTGAAGTCGTAACCATTACCACTTTTGTCTACCCAAAGGGATACATTGTCATCCACTTGCAGACCATCAGCTAAGTTGTCGCCATCAATATCAGTACCATCCAACCAAAGGGAGGGTTTGCCTGGCAAGAGGGGATAAAGGGTAAAAGTAAAATTCCCCTCCCCGTCCGGATCGGTGGCATTGAACTCGCCGATCACGGTGCCGATTGCGGAGTTCTCAGCGATGGTCAGGTTGCTGGCATTGATATCGCTGGGCGGGCGATTGATGGAACTCGCATCCCATGGGTCGGAATTGTAGAGCAGTTCCTCAGCATTAGTTAAACCATCCCCGTCGATATCGGTATCATTGTGATCCTCAATACCGTCACTATCCAAGTCCTCCACCACATTGGCTACAGTTATAGTGAAGTTTTTATCGAAGGATACATTGTGATCGTCGGTTGCACGGACGGTGATGGTGTAATTCAGATCATCGTTTTCGTAATCGAAGGTTTGGGTAGCGGATAAGGTTCCATTGCTATCGAGAGAGAAAGGAGCTCCTTCATGATTACTAAAAGCGTATAAATGCCAACTACCGCTATTTACCCGAGTAAATGTAAATTCAACTTCTTCAGCGTTCGCAGTATAGAAGCATCGAACAAGATGACCATCTGGATTTTGGTCTCCGTATTTATCTTCGTTAATTAAAACAGATCCGGATAGTGCGGAGCATGATAAATAACAGCTCCTAGATGCCCCTCCATCCCATCCTTGGTTGTAGAGGGAAAATATATAATTCCGACCAACTGTAAGACCAGTCATCTTAATTTTTTGAGGATTACCATCGTAACGAAACCCATTAGAGATCATTTGACCAACCTCTCCACCGACTGAGGAACTCTCGCCATTATGTTTACTTCCAAAACCAGCGGTTATTGCCCAACCATCACCACTGGTTCCATTCGACCCCAGAAAAGTAACTCCGTTTACTACTTTATTCGATCCATTTACATTCACCGCACAAGTGTAATTCAAATCAGAACTAACCCCGGAATCACTATCTCCAAGTAGACGAGATGATGACCATCCCATCTCAGAACCTGAGCCATCTAGTAGCGAAAAAGTCATATTGGTATCACCGTCCGGATCAGTGGCATTGAACTCGCCAATTATCGTACCGATTGCAGAGTTCTCTGCGATGGTCAGGTTGCTGGCATTGATATCGCTGGGCGGGCGGTTGCTGGAACTTGCATCCCGTGGATCGGAATTGTACGCCAGTTCATCCGCATTGCTTAAACCGTCCCCATCAATGTCCGTATCGTTGTGATCTTCTATTCCATCTCCATCCAAGTCCTCAACAACATTGGTTACGCTAATAGTGAAATTTTTATCAAAGGACACATTGTGATCATCGGTTACACGAACCATGATGGTGTAATTCAAATCGTCCGTTTCGTAGTCGAAAGTTTGGGTAGTGCTAAGGCTGCCGTTGGCATCCATGCTGAATAATGAAGAACCGTTTTTGAAAGGATGTGAGCTTGGTAAATTAGCTCCAAGCCCCCATTTGTGAGCTAAATAAGCTTCAACAGAAGCCTGAGAAACTGTGCTTACAGATTCATCAACGATAAGAAATTCAGCAATATTCCCATCGAGAAAATCGTTATTAGACAAATAATTAGCTCCAATCCTAATACCGTTGGATAAATTGTGTGATCCAGGACTGAGGCTAGTTTCACTCTCTCCATCCAATGCTAATAAACTTTGGTTTAAATTAAAAATTGCAGTGAGTATGAAATATTCACTCGGTGTGTTAAAACTTGTACCAGCCCAACTGCCTGCCCACATCTTAACTTTCCCCGAATCGTCTAAGGCAACTAGGCTCCTGCGATGAACCTGCGAACTGACAGATGAAACTCCGTCAAACAAGTAGTCTCTGCCATTTTCGTTATTGTTTGTTTTCGCAACAAGGAAAATTGAGTAAGACTGAGAGATATTTAAATCA
>Ga0181597_10000921_pt1 | contig 33429 bp, 31 predicted proteins | sample 041ome_5_FD_148647 | JGI IMG/M metagenome (GOLD analysis project Ga0181597, IMG submission 148647) | Coastal salt marsh microbial communities from the Groves Creek Marsh, Skidaway Island, Georgia - 041403US metaG (spades assembly) | ecosystem: Environmental > Aquatic > Marine > Intertidal zone...
ATACCCATCTTCTAACACCAAATCATCTATTTCACATTGTAAATAAAAAGAGGCAATCTCTTTGATCTTTTTTGCTAGTTTCTTTGCCGAAATTTGGCAAGCCCCCCCCGATATAACAACTGATCTACTTGCAAATGTTCCCCAACCATAAGGTGTATTATCTGTGTCGCCTTGCACTATACTTACGTTCTCAACGTCAACTCCCAAGTTGTCTGCAATTATCTGAGACAATGTGGTGGCAATTCCCTGGCCATGAGAACAAATACCAACTCTAGCCGTAATATTACCTGAAGGATCCATACTAAGATCACAGTTTTCGAATCCTGGTGTTATTTGCATTCCTCTGGCTGCAAAAGCGCTTGTTCCATATCCGGTTCTTTCGCCAAAAACGGAAAGGCCAATACCCGTTAATTCATTACTTTTTAACTTATCATTGTTTTTTAAATTACTATTTTCATTCATAATAATTTCTTTAGCTATTGAAAGTGTTTCTGAATAAGAACCTTCATCGATAACTAAGTTTGTAGGTGTTTTGTAAGGAAATTTTTTTATCAGATTTCTATTCCGAATTTCGATTTTATCGATTCCTAAAATTTTTGATGCTTTATCCATAAGCCTTTCTAAAACAGCCGTTATTACTGGTCTTGAGACACCTCGGTAAGGAGCCATCATACAGGTGTTTGTTAGCACTCCTAATGCCTCTGATGAGTAGGCAGATATATCATAAGGACCTGTGTATTCTGCAAGTGCCATCAATGGTTCAACACCGGCCGTTACCGGATAATTTGAGTATGCGCCCACATTAGCTTTGATATAAGTTTTTAGAGCAACCAACCTTCCTGTTTTATCAAAGGACGCTTTAACATTATGAATTTGGTCTCTACTGTGCGCTGATGAAGTAAAGTTTTCTTGACGATCTTCAATCCAATGAAAATCTCTTTTTTTATGTAATGCTAGCCAACAGAGTAAAACATACTCAGGAAATAGCGCCATCTTCTGACCAAACGCTCCGCCAACATTTAAAGCTATAACTCTTAATTTGCTCTCAGGTATCTTAAGACAATCACAAATCCCTGTTCTTAGCATATGCGGCATCTGAGCAGATACATATAATTCTATTCTATCTGTAGACATATTAAATTTTACAGCGCAACCTCTTGTTTCAAGGGGAGAAGCATTTTGTCTTTTAGATTTAAACTGTATCTCAACTTTACAATCACAATTATCAAATTTGTAATCAAAATCCTCTGTCTCAAACTTTCCGTGCACAACAATATTATCTTTTATATGATCGTGCACTATCGGCGCATCAGTTTTTAACGCATCGTTAATTTCATAAACACCCTGTTCATTTTCAAATTCAAAGAACGGAGAATCATGTTTCAATTCATTGCTTGGGTTTGGATTATAAATAGCACCTATGGCTTGGCCCACGTATTTTATATCTTTAGATGGAAGAATTGGCTGATTAATAGGAACAAAATTAAATTTATCTAACTTACAGGTTATGTCATTTATATCAGCTAATTCGTGACCAGTGATTAATTCTACGCCCTTATTTCTGTTTATTTTTTTAATTTTACCTTTGGCTATAGGGCTCCTAATGAATTGTACTTCTATTGACTCGTTACACATATCCGCGACAAATTTTGCGCGTCCTGTTAACAAAGAAGGATCTTCCTTCCGTTTATGAGATATTCCAATCACACCCATTTTAAAAGCACGCTAACAATGAACGATAAGTTACGGCTTTTACAACATCTCGTTTATATTCTTCAGAGGAATCTATATCTGGTAAAATTGAAATATTTTCGGAAGCTATTACAGCAGCCTCCCAAGATGTTTCCTCCGTAAGAGGTTTGCCTTTCAAAAAATTTAGAGCCTTTTCTATAATTATCGGGGTCTCTGTGGCCGCACCAATTACAATATTTCCATCTACAACTTTTTCACCCTTCATATTTAGTTTTGATACACACATCGCAATTGCATAATCTCCAGCCCGCCTTGCATACTCATTGAAACCTAACTTAGTATGTTTATTAATCTCTGGAAATTTTATAGATACCAAAATCTCATCAAAACCTATATTTGTTAAATAAGGAGCTATAAAAAATTCCTTACTATCTACAATTCTCTTCTGCCTATCTTGTCCTATCACTTCAACTGAACCATCTAATGCTAACAAGCAAGAACACCATTCAGATGCTGGATCAGAATTAGCTACTGCCCCACAAAAAGTTCCCTTAGATCTTATTGGAGTATGAGCTATATTTTTAGAGACGCCTCTTAAAAAAGATATCAATTTTGAAGAACTTTTGCTAAACTCAATCTCGCTATGCGTTACAAGTGCACCAATGTGAACTTCGTTTGATGTGGCTTTGAATAAGTTAAGACCGTCTATCTCTCCTATGTCTATAATAGTCTCGGGCTGTGCCAACTTCATGTTCATAGCTGCAACAAGACTTTGTCCTCCAGCTATTATCCTAGGCTCTTCGTTAGCAGCTAAGTAAGCTAGAGCTTCTTCTAAACTTTTAGGTTTCAAATAGAGAAAATTACTTGCTTTCAAAACATTTTCCGGAACATAAGACTCTTTGAATTCATTTAATCATATTAATGTAATATGTTTCAGTATACAATATACAAAATAGGACAAGTATGATATTTTTATTTATTCTAAATAATCGGTTATCTCAATTTTATTTTGCAAAGAACATAGATTGGTAATAATATATGGAACCTATTCAAATTATAAATTCAAACGAAATCAAGCCTGTAATCCATAAAAATAAAAAGATTTCTTTGACTCCAATTCTTACACCAAAAGATGGCGCTAAGTGGAGAACAACATTCAAAATTCAATTGGATAAAAATCAAAAAACAAATCCGTTATCTTTATCCTCCGAGTGTGTTTTTTTTGTTATGCAAGGAAAAGGTATAATTTTTGATAAAACAGCAAATAAAAAAAATGATATCTACAAAGATAAAATGATATTTATAACGCCCGAAACTTTGTTTAGTTTTATTACTTTAGAAGATGAACTAACATTGCTTGGTGGCCCTTGTCCGTTTGATGAAAATATTTTCAATATTGGGGATTAAAATGGCGATAAAAATTTTTGATATTGATAACCCAGGTTTGAGATTACCCATAATTTCAAGTGATGCTCGCTTTATAGTCTGGCTTGGAGAAGACTCGGAGACTGCAAATATGAACTATGTAGTCTTAGAGCCTGGTGAAGAGAACATACCCCACATACACAAGGAATCTGAAGATACAATTTTTATATTAGAAGGTAAGGGTAGCATAAAAAATCATGATACGGGGGAAGTACACCAATTCCAGAAGAATGATCTTATACACGTGCCCATTGGAATAAAACATGCCGTTAGAGCAGATGCTGGTGAGAAAATCATAAGTGTAGGAGGCCCTTCACCTGCTGACAGGCATCTTTTAAAGAATGTTGGAAAGTTACCAAAAAAGTATGATTTTTAAGAAGGAGAGATAAATGAAAGTATATGATTTGACACATAAAATGAACATTCATACCCCAGGTTGGGTTGGTTATGCAGGGAATAAAATGTTTTATGCAGCTAACCTACAAACAAAGACAATTGTAACGCAAAGAATTGATATGGCTCTTCATTCTGGGACACATATAGATGGAGCAATGCATGGAACTGATGGCATGGGAGACATGGCCTCTTATTCACTCGATTTTTTGATGGGACCCGGAGCCGTGGTAGATATATCAAATCATTGTGACGACTGGTCTGTTATTACTCCTAAAATGATAGAGGAAGCACCAGTTGAGGTAAAAGAAGGAGACATCCTTATTTTAAATACTGGCTTCCATAAATATTGGGAGGGTCAAGAAAATCAAGATTTAGTCCGATATTTTTGCATGCATCCAGGGGGAAATATTGAATTATTAGAATGGATGCTTGACAAAAAAATTAAATGGTTTGGTATCGATTGTGGTTCTGGAGACCACTCTATGAATACATCCATTAGAAACATGCGTCCTGATTTGGCAAAGAAATTTGAAAAACAAATTGGCATGTCTTGTGAAGAGTTTTTTGGCGATTTTTCTTATAAACACGCTAAGTCTGGAAGGGAAATAACTGATGATATTTTTCCTTTTCATACTTACGCATTCGATAGAGGTTTAACTCACGCTGAAAATATAGGTGGTGATATTGAACTAGCCTCAAATAAAAGAGGCTTAATTGGAGCCTTTCCATGGAGATATGAAGGTCTAGAAGCGTGCCCATGCAGGATTTTATTATTTGAAGATTATGACGGACCTCTAGACTTTATTGGAGATTTTGCAAACGCTAGGAATTAAAAATTTTTAAAAAGAAATATTTTCAACTTAAAATGCCAAGTAATATTTTTGTCAAAAGTAATATAAATTTAGACGAATTTCCAACGAAGTCTGGTAATTTAGATAATTATACTTTTTCTGCGAAAGATTTGTTTGATCTTAAAGGGCATGTAAAGAGTAATGGTCATAAAGGTAGTTTAGCAAAATTTGAACCCTGTAATCATACCAGTACTGTAATAACTTCACTTTTGAATGAGGGAGCTAAACTAATTGGAATGACTAACTGCGATGAATTTTTTTATAGTCTTACGGGTATCGAAAGTTCATTTCAACAGCCTAAAAATTGGATAAACGAAAAGTTAGTGCCTGGTGGCTCATCATCAGGTGCTGCGTCTTCAGTAGGTTACGACTTAGTTGATTTTGCTTTGGGAAGTGACACGGGCGGATCAATTAGAGTACCAGCTTCCTTTTGCAGTATGTTTGGGATACGACCAACACATGGAAGAATTCTAACCAATGGTGTGACAGCTTTAGCACCTTCCCTTGATACAATTGGATGGTTAACAAAAAAACCAGAACTTCTTGCAAAGGTGGGAAAAATTCTTTTAAGGAACTATTGCTTTAAAAATAATAAAGTTAGAAAAATTATTGTATTAGAAGATTTATTTAAACATTGTACTGAAGAAATTTCTACTACCTCAAGAAAGTGGATTAAAAGTTTGGAGAGCTATGGTAACGTAGAGGTAAAATCCTTCTCTAAAATTAACTTTGAAAATGCAATTATAGATTTTCAAATTATACAGGGATGGGAAGCCAAAAAGGGTATTGTTAAATTTATAAAAAATAATGATCTAAAATTAAGAAAAAATATTCAAGAGAGAATAAATTTTGCAGATAGCATAAATGAAACTGAATTTAAAAAATCAGCCAAAAACAGAAATATTTTTAAACAAAGCATTGACGCATTAATAGAAGATGATTGCGTAGCAATCTTTCCTACTACACCAATGCCCGCTTTAAATAAAGGTAAAATAAATCAAGAATTATCACTATTCCGAAAAAAAATTCATAATTTTACTTGTATTGCAGGTTTAACAGGACGGCCTCAAATATCATGCCCTTTTTCCTTGTCACTTCCTCTGCCTTTCGGAATTTCAATATTAGGTGGATTGAACAAGGATGAACAATTAATATCATTAATAGAAAATTATTATCTGTAATATAAAAAATCAGCTTAACAAGCCATTATCTGTGACCCGCTCCCTATAATCCGGTCCGGATTTAAGTTAGTAAATCCGATAATGATGACCAGAGATAGGAGTAAATATCATGGCCAAGAAACGCCGTAAGGCAGAAGAAATAATTCGCTTGTTAAAGCAGAACGATGTGCTGATATCGCAGGGCCGCAGCATATCGGAGGTATGCCGGGAGATAGGCGTGTCGGACGCGACCTATTACAAATGGCGCAAAGAATACGGCGGCATGGTTATGGATCAGGCTCGGCAGCTGAAGGAGTTGGAGCTGGAGAATAAGCGTCTGCGCTGTGCTGTGTTAGATTTAAACTTGGATAATCAGGTTCTGAAGGATGTCGCCGAGGGAAACTTATAAGCGCTGAGCGCCGCCGCCATACCGTTATCCGCACACAGCAAAAATACGGTATATCCGAACGCAGGGCGTGTACAGCCCTCGGCGTTCCGCGGTCTTCTCAGCGCTATCAAAAGACAACCGGAGCAGATGAAGAAGTGCTTTGCCGAGACATCACCCGCCTTGTGCTGCAATACGGGCGTTAGGGCTACAAGCGTTAACCGCGATTTATTCGTCACCGAGGGTCTGCCCGACCATATCCGCTCCGATAACGGTAGCGAATTCACCGCCAAAATCCCACGAAAATGGCTGCATGACCTCGGCGTGAAGACCTCTTATATTAACCTCAGTAGCCCCTGGGAGAACGGCTATAACGAAAGCTTCAACGGACGCCTGACAGACGAGCTGTTAAAAGGCGAGCTCTTCTACAGCCTCAAAGAAGCCCAAGTCATTATTGGGCAATGGCGCGACCATTATAACCATGTCCGGCCCCCATTCCTCTCTCGGATACAGACCGCCAGCGCCCGCCGCTCATCCATGTGCCGCGCCGGACACCGCTACGCTTCGTGCATCCCGGCACACGGATGAAAAGGAGGAGATAACTGAAACAAGACACTAACTTAAAACCAGACCAAAGATTGGGGGTTGACCACCAGAATACAATACATCGATTAGCTTCGAATCTATAACCTTAAAAATAAACAGTAATGAATGATTTTATTATGGTGAGCGGTACAGGATTCGAACCTGTGACCCAGTGATTAAAAGTCACTTGCTCTACCAACTGAGCTAACCGCCCTCACCATGAAGAAATTTTGTAGCTCTAAGTGGTCTGAAGGTCAAGTGATTTAGGTCAAAAGTTAAATCCCTATACTCACATTACCTAAGCCCTCGAAGTAATCATTTTTTTATCTTTATTCAATAGTTATCGTCAGAAAAAACTGAATAGATTCAATCTTAATCGTCAGATTACGTCAGGTAGGTCAAGTGAGGCAGATCACTTGATTGTCGTCAGTATAGGCAAGTGATTGATTTAGAGTTATTTTTTATCAAATTTTTTAACATATAAGCTCTCGCTATATCAACTAATTCCTTAGTAATAATATATTATGTTGAGAGCGGAGAAATTCTATATTGGGCATTTGAATATGCGTTAGCAACTGGCAAATAACCCTCAAAAGCTACAGAATCAAAAATCTTATTTTGAAATGGTAGCCATCTATTTCTTATTTGTTCTGCACTGTATGATTTGCCAGAATGTTGATTGATTGCGTCTTGATTAAAAACCTGATCTAAATATTTGTTAGAACATTCAATAGAACTGTGAATCTTAGACAATATATTTTTTCTAAAATATTCTTTTGAAATAACCATTTGTTCAAACCTAATCATACAATTAAAACCTGCTCCTAACAAATTAACATAATCAAAATAAGTGATTTCAGTAACAGAATTTAAAAAACTATTAATAATTGTTTTATGTATCTGGCTTAATTTATGTTCGGCGTATATTTTTGGAACGTGTTCTTTTAACATACCTTTATGAGAAACGATTTTTTTATGTGCTTTTGGAAGATTTAATCTGATTTTCTTGACATCTTCCAAATCATATTTAGCTTCTATTTTTAATTTATCTAAAAGAAGGTCTCTCAGAAAAGTCTCTAAATTGTCCTGGCTCTTTATTTCTGGAAACATCTGCTTCATTTTACAGACAAAATTGCTATTAATTGCAGCTATTGGATTTCGTATCAAAAAGAGATAGCTACCATTTTCAGCCTCTATAGGCTGTTTCATATCAAGTCCATAAAAACCATGCACTGCTCCAAATATTTTTGAGTTTTGACACGCCTGATTACAGACAGCTAACCCATTTGCAAACTCATGTGGTAATAACGATTCCTGTCGGTTTGAGGCAATAGGAGGTATTGATCTTGTTCCATGCCAACAAATTATTTCCGGGTGTAATGAAAGAGAACTCGACAGCCATTTAGTGCCATTGTGTCCACGAGAAGAAATATAGAAAATATGATTATTATCTTTAAATTTTTTCAAATTAGTTAGAGCTCCCAAACCTTATCAATTCAAATTTTTATGGTTAGAGAGATGCAAAAACTATGCCGAAAAAAGAGAGTTCAACGCAAGCAATGCTTCTTTTACGATTTTGATCTACCGCCCCGATACGTTTCACATACTTCTTAGCGCATGATATAAAAGATCTTAGTTCAACTAAAAAAAGCCACCGTGCAAGTCCGCGATGCAATGGTTGTTTTGGGGGTTATAATGTTGTTTTAATAATCTGACCCAACACCTCGGTGAACAAGTGAAGTTGGTTATCCATAGTACTCTCCTCATTTGAGGAGTATAAGGAATCACCTGACCCAGACAACTTACGCTAGAGAAACCTTTTACCCAGTGATTAAAAGTCACTTGCTCTACCAACTGAGCTAACCGCCCTCACCATAAGAAGTTTACTAGCTCAAAAGTAATCTTAAGGTCAAGTGATTTAGGCTAAATAGTAAATACCTCAACTCACATTACCTATGGACATGAAATAGTCTTTTTTTTATCTTATTACAAGAGTCTGCGTAAGAAAAAACTGAATAGAATCAGATAGTTTCGTGAATTTTCGTGGGTAGAGTCAAGTGATTGATTTTGAAACATTTTTTAGAAAGAAAGAATATGTTTGATTGGAAAGAAATAGGCGAGGCAGCTGAACTTGCCTCAGGGCAATGGGAAGAAGATGTGGAAACTATTGTAAATAATTTAGTGTTTGAACATGTACTAAAGTTTTATCATTTAGATGCTTTAGATAATTTAACAAAAACACAAGTAGAGGAAATTAAAAAATTTGCAGATAATATCCATGAATATAAAATTATGAAACTTGGGTTCTACAACTTATTGAAACGATATGGTTGAGTAGTTAAGAGTAACGCCTAATCCATATTAATTTGAAGATAAAGTTCTATTTCCATATCTTTCCTCACTAGAAAAGAATTATCTTCCTTGATAATCATATTAGCAAACCTCTCATCACCTCTGCCTCTAGCCCATTGCACGAATTGAGATATCTGCGTATCAGTGTAGGTGTTAATCCTGTCCCTTTTCCTTTTCTATTAGTGTTACATTCGGCTTCTTGATAATGACATCAAAGTCTGCAGCCCAATCTAATATTTTGCTGATTGTAGCTAAGTAACGGTTCACTGAAGTAGTAGACAAACCTTGGCTCGACAGATGGTCTTGAAAATTAAGAATGTGGTCTGCTGATATCTGGGCGATACTAAGACCGACAATAACATCAAACTTGCTAAACCTATCAGCTTGGGCAAGCCATTTTCGGAGACTGTTTCTCAATAGTTCTGTTCTATCAACTGCGAACAAGTGAAGTTGGTTATCCACGGTATCATCCTCTTTTAAGGATGTGGGGCAATCACATGACAAAGAGTACTTTAGTTTGACCAATCTGTGACACAATGAATTAAATTCACTTGCTCTACCAACTAAGCTAACCGCCCTCACCACAGAGCAATTCTTAGCTCAAAAGTAATCTTAAGGTCAAGTGATTTAGGCAAATCTTTTCTACTATGTTAGTATTTATTCTTATAATAAAATGTGCCAGAAAATTTGATACCAGAATACAATAGTTCATATTTTCATCATCAAATCATATAGTTAATGATTATTTTTAAAAATAGATAATAGTTCGTTTGAAATGGTTTCTGGCACGAATGATGTTACGTCACCACCATATCTTGCAATTTCTTTTACTAGCCGAGAAGCAACAAAATGCTGTTTTTCAGATGCTGTTAGAAACACTGTTTCTAATTTTTGATTAAGTCTCTTATTAGCACTTGCCATTTGAAATTCATACTCAAAGTCAGAAACAGCTCGTAGACCCCTAATAATCATAGAGGCGTTAACTTGCTTAGCAAAATCAGTAAGCAGGCCTTTAAAGGCTTGGACTTCAACTATTTTATCAATGCTCCCTTCTGCCTTCATTTTGTTAATTTCAATTTCAACAAAAAGCTTTCTTTGTTCTAAACTAAAGAGCGGATTTTTACCGGGATTTTCGGCCACTCCAACTATCAATTTAGTACATAACATTGAGGCACGCATCATCATATCTAAATGCCCAAATGTAAGTGGGTCGAATGTACCAGGGTATAAAGCTGTATTTGCCATTTCTGCTATTCCGGAGTTTCAGAATTTTCGTCTGTCGCGTCCTGTTCCATTTTTGTGTTTGGTAAGTTATCAGCCCCAGAAACGGAGGTATCATCGTCAGTGATTTCAGTCATTTCAATCTCGTCTGGGTTTTCACTCTCATCTTCTCTTACGATGGCAACAGAAACGATTTTTTCATCCTCAGCAAGCGCAAACAGCCTTACACCTTGTGTTTTTCGCCCCGTAATTCGGATATTATCACCTTCATTACCATTAATTCTAATGCGTATAATCTGACCCGAAATAGTGACTAACATTATCTGATCAGTCTCAAACACGGTAAATGACGCAACAACACTGCCATTCCGCTTGCTAGTCTCTATATTTGCAACGCCAAGTCCGCCTCGTCCCGTTTCGCGGTAATCAGTAACTTTTGTGCGCTTGCCATACCCATTCTCACAAATAGATAGAACATATTCAGAGGTTTCATCAGCAATAACACTCATCGATACAACATGATCATTGCCAAGCAATCTAATACCTCGAACGCCAGAGCTATCCCTGCCCTTAAAGACGCGGATTTCATTCACAGAAAAGCGTATAGCCTTGCCATTATTAGAAGCAAGCATGATTTGGGCATCATCCTCACAAGTGGTAACGCCAATTAATTTATCATTCTCAGCAAGCTTGATAGCAATTTTTCCATTACGCTTTATATTCACAAAATCATTTAGCTTATTACGCCTTATAGAACCAGACGAAGTAGCAAATAATATGTTTAAAATATCCCAACTTTCCTTATCTTGAGGCATTGGCATGACCGCTTGAATAGTTTCATCCTTTTCAATCGGCAATAAATTTACCATTGCTTTTCCAATAGATTGCGGTGAGCCCAGAGGCAGCCTGTAGCATTTAAGCTGATAAACCATTCCTTTAGAGGTAAAGAACAGAATTGGCGTATGCGTATTAGCAACAAACAGATTAGTGACAAAATCTGCGTCACGTGTTTTCATCCCTGCTCTGCCTTTGCCGCCACGACGTTGCGCTCTGTAATCGCTTAAAACAACACGTTTTATGTAACCACGGTGGGATACAGTCACCACCATATCTTCTTGTTGAATGAGATCCTCATCATCCTGTTCGGCTAGCGAGTCTGAAATATGGGTGCGACGCGGGGAATCTAGCTTCTCTCTTACCTCATAAAACTCTTTCAAAATGATTTCTATCAATCTGTCTTTATTCGATAAAACATCTAAATATTCAGATATCTTTACAGAGAGTTCTTGTGTTTCTTCCGCTAGTTTATCCTGCTCCATTCCTGTTAAACGTTGAAGCCTTAATTCTAAAATAGCGCGTGCTTGTGTTTCAGATAATCTGTATTTGCCGTCAACAACCTCATGACCTAAATCGTCAATTAGGGTGATAAAAGGCGCGACTTCTTCCGCTGGCCAGTCTTCAGCCATAAGTGCTTCCCGAGCTGCTTCCGCTGTTGGCGCAGATCTAATCATTTGAATTATTTTATCAATTGAGGCAAGCGCAACAAGAAGACCTGCAAGAATATGTGCTCTATCACGTGCTTTGTTAAGCAAGAAGCGTGTACGCCTTACAACCACTTCCTCTCTGAACTCACAAAATGCCTGTAATACCTCCATCAAACTCATCTGCCCTGGTTTACCATTATTCATGGCAAGCATATTTACAGCAAAGCTAGTTTGTAGTCTTGAATGTCGATAAAGCTGGTTTAACACAACATCGCCAGATCCATCCCGTTTAATTTCAATAACAACCCGCATTCCGTTTCTATCAGATTCGTCCCGAATGTCGGATATGCCTTCAATGATTTTATCGCGTACAAGCTCACCAATACGCTCCAGCAAAAGGGCTTTATTTACCTGATAGGGTATTTCATCAATAATAATGGCTTCTCTATCATTACCATAGGTGGTAACCGATGCCTTTGCTCGCATAATAACTGAGCCACGGCCTGTCTTATAAGCATCATTAATGCCCTTGCGACCCATGATAAGTGCGCCTGTTGGAAAATCAGGGCCGGCCACAATTTCAAATAGTTCTTCTTCTGATAAATTAGGGTTCTTTAGCAATGCGATACACGCATCTATAACTTCATTTGGGTTATGTGGCGGGATGTTCGTTGCCATACCAACCGCTATTCCGCCAGCCCCATTCACAAGTATATTTGGGTATTCTGCTGGCAGGACAGAGGGCTCTAGCTGGGTTTCATCATAGTTTGATACGTAATTAACCGTGTCTTTATCAATATCTCTTAATAAGAACTCTGCGGGTCGGGCCAAGCGAGACTCAGTATAACGCATGGCGGCAGCTGAATCGCCGTCTACAGAACCAAAATTACCCTGACCATCCACAAGGGGAAGACGCATCGAAAATGGCTGTGCCATTCGCACCATAGCTTCATAAATAGAACTATCACCATGAGGGTGAAAATTACTTATTACATCTCCCACAATTCTTGCTGATTTTCGGTGTGGTTTAGTCCAATCATACCCACCTTCAATCATTGCATAGAGAATGCGCCTATGCACTGGTTTTAATCCGTCTCTTACATCAGGAAGGGCTCTTGATACAATTACACTCATGGCATAATCGAGGTAAGAGCTTCTCATCTCATCTGTAATGGAAACGCTATTTCCAGGTTGCTGCGGTAAATCTGTCACTATGTTTTTAAACCTTTTTATACTCTTTTAATCTGAGTATTTTTACTTTTTTTATTATATCACATTATCCATGAAAAACTCTAGATATAGTTATGAACATGCAAGTCTCACACACTATTTATGTTTTTGATTTATGTTTTTGATTTATGTTTTTGATTTATGTTTTTGATATACGGTTTTGTAACGCGTAAGAAATCAGCTATTTAAAAGGGTATATCATCATCTAAATCATTCATTGGGGGCAATTGGCTGCCGCCTGACGACTGACCAGAGGTTGACGAATTTTGTGGTGAATTTTGAAGTGATTCTTGCGAAGATTGATAGATGTCGGATTGCATAGTATCACTGCTGCCTAGCTGCGGCGAATCCCCTCTGCCGCCAAGCAAGGTTAACTCTCCCTTAAAGCGGGATATAACTATTTCTGTTGTGTATTTCTCAACACCTTGCTGGTCTGTCCATTTGCGGGTTTGTAATTGTCCCTCAATATAAACAGTACTACCTTTTCGCAAATATTGCTCTGCAATCCTTGCTATGTTTTCATTGAAGATTACAACACGGTGCCATTCGGTTTTTTCTCTCTGCTCGCCAGAGTTTCTATCCTTCCAACGCTCGGAGGTTGCAATTGATAAATTAACAATCTTATTGCCATCTTGGCTTGCTCTGACATCAGGGTCTCGTCCAAGATTACCTAATAAGATAACTTTATTTACACTTCCTGCCATTAGTATCTCCTGCCATAGATGATTGATTGCAATTTTTAAAAACTGGGCTATTTAAATTAATATGAATTAAGGTATTAAAAACGTACCTCGTGAGTTAAAAAGACATTCAAAACTACAGAATTTAATTTAACAGAATTAATTAAGAATGTAACTTAAAAACATTGGTAAGCTATGTCAGAGATCAGCAGAAAAATTAGTGTTCGTGGCGCAAGAGAACATAATCTAAATAATATAAACCTTGATATCCCGCGTGATAAGCTAATTGTGTTTACAGGCCTGTCAGGATCTGGAAAATCATCCCTCGCTTTTGATACAATATATGCCGAAGGCCAGAGAAGGTATGTGGAATCCCTGTCTGCTTATGCAAGACAGTTTTTAGAGATGATGCAAAAACCAGATGTTGATTTAATCGAGGGCTTATCCCCTGCTATTTCAATAGAACAAAAGACAACTTCACGTAACCCGCGCTCAACCGTGGGCACTGTAACTGAAATTTATGATTATATGCGTTTATTATGGGCCCGTGTTGGCATTCCCTACTCTCCTTCCACTGGATTACCCATTAAATCACAAACAGTCTCCCAGATGGTTGATACCGTGCTGGAGATGCCAGATAATAGCAGATTAATGTTATTATCGCCTGTCGTAAGAGGCCGAAAAGGTGAATATAAAAAAGAACTTGCTGGATTTCTTCAAAAAGGGTTTAGCCGAGTTCGAATTGATAGCGCGTTATATGATTTGGACGCAACCCCTTCACTCGATAAAAAGAAAAAGCATGATATCGAAATTGTAATAGACAGGATAGTACTTAAAGGAGACGTTGATACGCTTGCTACAAGATTAGCAGATTCATTGGAAATTGCGTTATCCCTTTCTGACGGTCTTGCGTATGTACAAGATGTAGCAACAGACAAACAAACCGTGTTTTCGGCAAAATTTGCCTGTCCAGTATCCGGGTTTACGATTGATGAAATTGAACCTAGGTTATTTTCCTTTAACAACCCGTTTGGAGCCTGTCCTTCATGCGATGGATTAGGAGTAAGCAGTCACTTTGATGAACAACTCATTGTGCCAAGCAAAAGCAAAAGCCTTCGCGATGGAGCGATTGCGCCTTGGGCCAATTCTTCATCCAAATATTACTTACAAACGCTTCAATCGCTTGCCAAACAATTTGGGTTTTCAATAGAGGTTGCGTTCAGCGAGCTCCCTACTGTTTTTCAAGACATAATATTACATGGCAGTGGCGATCAGAGTGTGGAGATGGTCTATGATGATGGGCTTCGATCTTATAAAACACGCAAACCATTTGAAGGTATAATTCCAAATCTAGCTCGCCGATATCGTGAAACTGATTCCAACTGGGTGCGAGAAGAGCTGGAAAAATACCGAACTGTCCAGCCCTGTGATGCTTGCACAGGAAAGCGTCTAAAGCCAGAATCTCTTGCTGTAAAAATAGTCAATAAAGACATATCTGATATTGCCGCACTTTCTATCGGAGATGCGGTCATATGGTTTCAAGAATTATCTAATTCGCTGACCGCAAAAGAGCAGGAGATTGCATCTCGTATTCTAAAAGAAATAAATGAGCGGCTTGGTTTTTTGAATAATGTTGGATTAAATTATTTAAATTTGTCTAGAAACTCTGGGACATTATCTGGCGGGGAATCACAACGTATACGACTTGCCTCGCAAATTGGAAGCGGACTTACTGGCGTCCTTTATGTGCTTGACGAGCCCTCTATTGGATTGCATCAAAGAGATAATGACAGGCTTCTTGGAACACTCACGAGGCTCCGTGATTTGGGAAATACAGTGATTGTGGTTGAGCATGATGAAGATGCTATTCGTTCCGCTGATTTTGTGGTTGATATCGGACCTGGAGCTGGCATTCATGGCGGATATGTGATTGCATCTGGAACCGCTGAGACTATTATGAGTGTTCCTGATTCAATCACTGGGCAATATTTATCAGGCATAAAAAAAATAGCCATCCCCAATAAGCGCAGAAAAATAAATAAAAAGCGCGTTTTATCTATTGTCAAGGCAAGTGGAAATAATCTGCGTTCTGTAACAGTTGATCTCCCCCTTGGGATGCTTGTTTGTGTGAGCGGTGTATCAGGTAGCGGCAAATCTACCTTGATATTAGAAACTTTATGGAAAACACTCGCACGCGATTTACATCGAGCACGTGAAATACCGTCAAGCTGCGAGAAAATTGAGGGAATACATCATCTTGATAAGGTGGTCGATATAGATCAATCCCCAATTGGAAGAACACCTCGCTCTAACCCTGCTACCTACACCGGCGCCTTTACACCAATCCGCGAATGGTTTTCTGGATTACCAGAATCAAAGGTAAGAGGATATGCCCCTGGACGGTTTTCATTTAATGTTAAGGGTGGGCGGTGCGAGAGTTGTCAGGGAGATGGCGTTATTAAAATTGAGATGCATTTCCTGCCTGATGTTTATGTGACGTGCGATGTTTGTAAGGGTAAGAGATACAACAGAGAGACGTTAGAAATTAAATTTAAAGGCAATTCAATCGCTGATATATTGGATATGAGTATTGAGGATGGGGTTAGGTTTTTCTCTGCTGTTCCCTCTATTAGAGAAAAGCTAGAGACCATGCTGCGTGTGGGTTTGGGGTATGTGAAAATCGGACAGCAGGCAACGACACTTTCAGGCGGGGAAGCGCAGCGCGTTAAATTATCCAAAGAGCTATCCAGAAGAGCCACTGGCAAAACAGTCTATATTCTGGACGAGCCTACCACTGGATTGCATTTCGAGGATATTGCCAAACTGTTAGAAGTACTCCAAGAATTAGTCGATAATGGAAATAGCGTTATTATTATTGAACATAATCTAGATGTTATTAAAACAGCAGATTGGGTAATTGATTTAGGGCCTGAGGGTGGTGTGGGCGGAGGCCAAATTACAGCCGTGGGAACACCAGAACAAATAGCAGAACATCCTGATTCGTATACAGGTCACTATTTAAAGCGGCTATTATCAGTACAACATGAACAGGCAAGCTGATGAGTGCTGAATTACATATTATTGGCGGGGGTCTTGCTGGCACAGAGGCCGCATGGCAGGCCGCTAGCCTTGGAATAGAGGTCGTTTTATATGAAATGCGCCCTACCAGAAAAACAGAAGTTCATAAGACAGAAACACTTGCGGAGCTTGTTTGTTCTAATTCATTTCGCTCTGATGACCATCAATCAAATGCAGTAGGCGTTTTGCATCAAGAAATGCGAATGATGAACTCTCTAATTATGCAAATAGCTGATTTACATAAAGTCCCTGCTGGCGGTGCTTTAGCGGTAGATAGAGAATTATTTGCAAGTGAGGTGGAACATCGCATAGCCTCTCATCCCAACATAACCCTAAAAAGAGAAGAGATTACATCCTTAGATAATCCTGATTGGGAAAATATAATAATCGCTACAGGCCCCCTAACAGCTGAGCCACTAGCAGAGGCTATAAAAGCTAAAACAGGAGAAGCAGACTTAGCCTTTTTTGATGCTATTGCTCCTATTGTTTATTTTGAAACCGTAAATATGGATATTGCATGGTTTCAATCACGATATGATAAGGGGGATGGCAAAGACTATATTAATTGCCCCATGAACAAATCTCAGTATGAAGCATTTATCGAAGCTCTTAATGCTGGGGATAAGATGATGTTTAAAGAATGGGAAGAAAACACCCCCTATTTTGATGGCTGTATACCAATAGAGATAATGGCCTTCAGAGGTCCAGAGACATTACGCTTTGGCCCCATGAAGCCAGTTGGACTTACCAATGCACATGATAAATCACGGCCCTATGCTGTGGTGCAATTGCGTCAGGATAATAAGCTTGGAAGCTTATTTAATATTGTTGGGTTTCAGACAAAGCTAAAATATGCTGAGCAAACTAGAATATTTAGAATGATACCAGGGCTAGAAGAGGCTGAGTTTGCACGTCTTGGCGGATTACACAGAAACACCTTTATTAATACCCCTCGTCTTCTGGACGCCCAGCTGCGTTTAAGATCATATCCTAAAATTAGGTTTGCAGGCCAGATCACAGGTGTTGAAGGCTATGTAGAATCTGCTGCAATTGGCGGCATGGCAGGCAAAATGGCAGCTTATGAGATATTGGCAAAGCAGTGGCATTCGCCGCCAGAGGATACAGCTCATGGCGCTCTTTTAACACATCTAACAAGTGGGGCAGTTAGTGATAGTTTTCAGCCTATGAATGTTAATTTTGGACTGTTTCCGCCCCTTTTAAACGCAGATAACAAATCCAGAAAACTAAGAGGACGAGATAGAAAAGCGGCTTATGCTTCACGCTCTCTATCCAGTATGGAACGGTTTTTAGAAGTACAAAGCTGATAGGCTATTTTACAGTGAGCACATGCCAGAATAAACGAAATGGTAATAGCGTGTCACTGGCTAATTTATTCTTGCCAGATAACGAATTAGATAAATAGACAAGATGTGTACAAGATTTGATAAAACCATCTTTTGATTTCATCATGTATATTAATTCGCTCTTTGTTATAGTGTTATTATTTTCTATTGGATAATATAATATTTCTGCCAGCAGGGATCCTATTACAGATACTGAACCATCGATATTTGCACCTGTTGTCGCATAGTAATATTCAAATACCAGCCCCCAACAATGCTTTAGATGTTGCTTTGGATTTTCTTCAAATGTAGCTTCCTGAAACCCTTCAAGTATAAGAAGAAGCGTTTCTTTATTAATAGCTCCGCTATCTATGTGGTGGATTATTCTATCTGAAAGCGGGCTATTTTGGCGTTGCAAATCTCTTATGCACTCTATCCAAAATTGAACACGAATGGCTTTTAACATCTGTTCTGACGGCTGTATTACAGCCTCTGTTAGCTGACATGATAAAGACAGAATATCCTGCAGAACAGGCTGATTAGATAGTGGGGCAAAAGAAGTACATAGATAAAGGGGATAGTTTAACGCCCTTAATTCTGATTGTCCGGCACGTACACTCATAAATCAGTTCACGGAATTGCAATCAAGCAAGATACGACTTGTCTTCCTTCGGATAACAGAACATTCCAAGTGCGGCATGCAGATGAAGTGGACATAATATCAACACCGATTGCCTGTTGCTTGAAATAATCTCTTATCGGCTGGTATAGATGGGTTGGGTTACCACCTACTCCAATTAAAACCATATCCGGTTTTACGATAGTTAGATGAGGCTCAAACAGCTCATGCGAAAGCTGGGATGCATCAGACACTGGACAGGTATGAATTTCTCTTGGATGTAGAATTATACTGCCGGTAACAAACGCGTCATTTACCTGAAAGCCGCCACCAGCATAGCCTCGCAGTAGCTTTAATTTACCATCAGTCTCAAAACTTTGAACCGTAATAATTTTATCAAACGGCGCTTTAGAAGGCGCATTAGGCGAAGCCATGATATCACTCACTCTTCAAATTCTGGCTTTGGTATGTCTGCATTATCATCCCCGCTCCTATTAAGTGCGACGTAGGTAAGCACCCCTGCTGCAATAAAAATCGAGGAATAGGTTCCTATTAACACACCCCATAGCATGGCAGCCGCAAAATCACGCAAAACAGGTCCACCAAAGACCATAATTGCAATTAACGCAAGCGCCGTTGTAACAGAAGTCATTACTGTTCTGGATAATGTCTCATTCAATGACTTATTGATGATATCATTTTGTTCCCAGCTTTTATACCTTCTGAAGTTTTCGCGTATTCTGTCAAATACAACAACTGTATCATTTATTGAATATCCCGCAATCGTAAGAATAGCCGCGATTGTGGCAAGGTTAAATTCGAATGAGGTAAGTGAGAAAAATCCGATTGTGGATATAACATCATGGCTTAATGCTAGAATAGCAGCGATGGAATACTGCCATTCAAATCTAAACCATATATATATCATTATCGCCGCAAGCGCGCTTAGGACTGCTAAAATCCCTTTTTGAGTTAACTCAGCACCAATTGTAGGCCCAACAAACTCTGTCCTTCTTACCGTATAACCATCCGAAATTAGGGCGTTTACTTCTTTTATAACTTGCACTTGTGCTTGCTCATCTCCTTCTTGTTTCTGAATACGGATAAGCACCTCATCTTCAGCTCCAAACAATTGAATGGACACCTCTCCAAAGGACATCTCTCCAAGCTCAGCTCGCAATCTTTGAACATCAGCGCTGCCTTGCTTTGATTTTGCTTCAATCAAAATACCGCCTTTGAAATCAATACCGAGATTCAAACCCTGATATAAAAAAGAGCCAACAGATAGCGCTATCAATATAGCCGAGAAAACAAACCCGAATTTAAATAGATTTAAAAACAGAAATGAGGAATTATCTGGAATTAATTTTAACCTAAACATCCTTTAAAATATCCTTAAATCGCAAGTGTTTTGGGTTTTTTTGCATTTATCCAGAGCACTATTAAAAATCTGGTAAACAAGATAGCGGTGAATAAAGAGGTTATAATGCCAATGCCAAGCGTTACAGAAAAACCACGAACAGGGCCAGAACCAAAGATATACAATAAAATAGAGGCGATGAGCGTTGTTAAATTAGCATCCATAATGGTTGAAATCGCGCGTGAATAACCAGCTTTGATAGCGTCTCTTACGCCCCTGCCCCTGCGAAGCTCCTCTCTTATTCTCTCAAAAATAAGAACGTTGGAATCAACAGCCATTCCCATTGTTAATACAATACCTGCAATGCCTGGAAGTGTCAGCGTTGCTTGAATAAGGGATAAAGCGCCCAGAATAAGCATAAGGTTTGCCAGTAATCCAGCAGAAGCCATCGCGCCATAGATACCGTAACTAAGCACAATATAAAAAATAACAAGAATAATACCAACGATTGCTGCTATTTGACCTGCCGCTATAGAATCTGCCCCGAGCCCTGGTCCAATAGACCTTTCTTCTAAAACGGTTAGAGGAGCTGGTAATGCACCTGCTCTTAAAACAAGGGCAAGGTCGTTACTTTCCTGAATTGAAAAGTCGCCTGTTATTTGTCCATTTGCAAATATCTGCGCCCTAATTGTTGGTGCAGAGACAACCTCATTATCAAGTATAATCGCAAATGGGCGTCCAATATTGCTGCCGGTTACAGTTGCAAACTTTTTTGCACCTATCGAATTAAGGGAGAAATTTATGGCTGGACTATTATTTTGATCAAACCCAGCAGAGGCTGTCTCTAACAGATCTCCGCTTACCATAACCCGTTTTTCAACCACATAAGATTGACCATCATTACTTGCAGATTCAAGTAACACAGAACCAGGTGGCACCCGACCACTTGATTTTGCTTCTGCACCAGTAATTCTCATATCTACGAGCTGAAATGTCAGACGAGCTGTTCTACCAAGAAGCGCTTTTACACGCTCAGGATCATCGATACCTGGTACTTGAACAAGTATTCTGTCGACACCCTGTCTTTGAATTACAGGCTCTTTAGTACCATCAGGGTCTAATCTTCGGCGGATAATTTCAATAGCCTGTTCTACCGTTCGCGATTGCAGCTCTAAAAATCCGCTATCACTAAACGCAATTGTTGTGGTGCCTGCTTGTGTTCCTACAATAAAATCATCATCAAATTCAGATAATACGGTACCACGTATGGATGCATCACCCTCATCACGAAGCGAAAAGCTAACCGAATTCTCATCAGATGTAAGAGACTTAAACCTGACTTTCTCTTCTCTGAATGAAATTCGGATACCCTCTGCAATATCGCTTAATCGCTCTGTTACAACAGCATTAATATCTGTGCGAAGCAACAGATGCGAGCCACCGCGCAAGTCCAAACCTAGATTTACTGATTTTCCCGGATAAAATGGAACCGAAATCACATTGGGCAATGCCGCGAGTAACCCTGCTAAACATACGATTAGAATAACCAAGCGTTTCCACGCTTCAAATTGTAACATCTGTGCCCCTCAAATTAAAATTAGATGTTTTTCAAAACAACTATTCATATTTTAGGATTTTTTTGCCTTAGGAGCAGCTTTCTTGGCAGGTGCTTTTTGTGGCAATGTGATTGTTGTGTCATTATCAAGAATCGACGTAACGTTAGCACGGAGTAGATTTACATAAACGCCTGTGGCAATTTCAACTTCAATCGTTTCCTTTTCAGCAACTGCTTTTGAGACGATGCCTGTAATACCACTAGAAATTATAACTTTATTACCACGAGAAAGCTTGGCAACCATCTCTTTATGTTGTTTTGCGCGTTTTTGCTGTGGTCTTATAAGCATCAGATAAAACACACCGAAAATAAGAACAAAGGGTAGTAATTGCGATGCAATCATTGACGGGCCGGCGGATTGTGCAAATGCAGGACTAATAAACATGAAAACCTCTCAAAGAAATTTTAATTATGTGCCTAGATTACGCTTAAATTAAGGCATCTGGTTGCGGAACAATAAACAACCTTAACTCAGACGTCTACTCAGAAACACGCTTTTTTCATTTTGCAATAGCAATATATATCCTGATAGGATGTGTTAATTCCAACCTATTTTTAAATTAGATACTTATATGACTGAAAAAAATGAACTAAAATTACTTGCGCCAATGCTTACGCGAATGGCTGAAGCTCTTGAGAGAATAGCACCATCTTATCAATTTCCAGATAATTTAGAGGATGCCCAAGGCTACATCTGGGAAGCGCAATTACGCAAACTTCAAAAAATAGATGAAATTGAGCGTTTGCCCTTATCGTGTCTTGAAGGCATTGAGCAACAAAAACAACAATTACTTGAGAATAGTCGCGCATTTGCCAAAGGTTTAAGAGCGAATAACGCCTTGCTATGGGGCGCAAGAGGCACTGGCAAATCATCTCTTTTAAAAGCAGTGCATGGTGCGCTTTTATCAGAAGGATTGGATTGTGCAATTGTTGAGGTTCAACGTGAAGACATTCAAGACCTGCCCTACATCATGCAAGTGCTCAAGCAAAGCAATCGCAGATTTATTTTGTTTTGCGATGATTTGGCCTTTGAAGAGGCAGATTCCAGTTATAAATCGCTTAAGGCTGTTTTGGAAGGTGGGTTATCTGGAAGACCTGATAATATTGTATTTTATGCCACTTCAAACCGAAGACATCTAATGCCGCGCCACATGATTGATAATGAGCGTGGTTCAGCCATTAATCCCTCTGAGGCTATAGAAGAAAAAATATCTCTGTCTGATAGATTTGGATTATGGATTGGATTTCACTCTGTTGATCAGGAAACCTATCTTACTATGATAGAGACCTATGTGGCTTTTTATAAGCTGCCTGTCGAGCTTGAACAGGTTAAAAGTGACGCTTTAACTTGGTGCATCGGCCGCGGACATCGCTCTGGTCGAACTGCATATCAATTTATCATACATCTGGCTGGCAAGCTTGGCATCACACTAAAGCCAAATGCCGACTAAAAATTCCGCTTATGATTTAATAACCGTTGAGGGATCAATCGGTGTTCTATTTTGTCTAATTTCAAAATGAAGGGTTGGCGCCTCAACCCTTCCGGTTTGTCCAACCTTGCCAATTACCTGACCAGAGCTCAGAATATCACCTTCTTGCACCACAACGTCAGAGAGATGTGCATAAGCTGAAATCACACCTCCATCATGTTTTACCAGAATAAGCGTTCCAAAAGATTTAAGTCCGGTGCCAATATAAGCAACCGTGCCAGGCGCGGTTGTTTTTACATCTGTTCCTAGAGCTGCAGCAATATCCACGCCGTCATTATGAATACCGCGTTCTGCAGGCCCAAATCGATTGATGAGCTGTCCTGATAACGGCCAGTTAAAGGCGTCCCCTGCACCTAGCTTTGGCGCTACAAAGAATTTTTTAACAGGTGCTGCAGTTAATGCAGATTCTGCCTGTGGAACAGAAGAAGCGCCTGCTTGTGCCTCCCTTGCAAGAACCGCGTCATCTGGGATTTGCCTTAAAAACACCGAGAAGTCTTTTGCTTCTGGTAGTTGAAGTATTTGACCAGTTTGCAATTCATAAGGCTCTTCAAGAGCATTTAGCTGAGCTATATCAAATTGATTTACAGAATATTGTTTTGCAACAGAAAACAAACTATCGCCAAGACGCACACTATGCGTGTTTCTTGGCACAAGTTTTAACACCTGACCTGAAATTAATTTAAAGGGAGCTTCTAGTTTGTTTTCTGAGATAATTTTAAACGGGGTTATATCATATCGATTTGCTAAACCAAATACAGTATCGCCCTCTTTAACGGTAATAAAGCCAGAAGATGGCACAGGCAATTTTCCAAATCGTTGCTGCTGATTTATAACCGGCGCAGGGGAGGATTTAGCTTTGCTGGCAAACGGAACCGAAACAGTGCCAATCACTGGAAATTCTCTTTCTGCAGGCAGATTACTACAGCCAGATAGCCCAACTAAGATACAAAAAGACACGCCAATTATGAACGGAGTATCTAAGAGCAATTTAAGCATTTTCAATTCCTGGAATCATAGGGACAAACCGCACAGAAATAAGTTGTTCTGTATGAATAACATCACCCTTTTTTATAAGTTTGGTCAAGAATTCTTTGCCCGGTGGGCCTATAGGTGCTATTAAAACACCATCTGGTTTTAAATTGTGAATTAAGGCGTCAGGCACCTTTTCAACCTGACAGGTGATTATTATCCGATCAAAAGGCGCTGCCTCTGGCCATCCAGAAAAGCCATCTCCTAATCGCAAGGTTACATTTGTTAATTTTAACTCTGCTAAGCGGTTTCGAGCCTCGACAAATAATGGTCTATGCCGCTCCATACTATAAACACGCCGTGCCAGCAGGGATAAAATCGATGCTTGATACCCACTTCCTGTTCCAATCTCAAGCACCGTATGACGATTGGTTAATTCTAATGCTTCAGTCATTTTTGCGACAATATAGGGCTGACTAATGGTTTGCTTGCACGCTATTGGAAGTGAAGCATTCTCATATGCATGCTGTTTTAATGCAGGCTCAAGGAATATCTCTCTTGGAATAGACTCCATAGCAGACAGAACTGGCGATGATAAAATGGCTTGTGCCCTTAAGGACATTGTAAGGCGCGCTTTTTTTTCTGTTAAGTCACTCATAAGCTAATTTCTGGGATATTATGTAACAAAGTAGTTGCAGTTGTATCTACCAATAAAGGCGTAAATGTTACATATCCATCTTGCAAAAAAAACCTATCACTTTCAGGATTTGTCTCAATGCGCTGATTTAACGGCCCAATGGAAAAGTGATTAGGGCTTGTGCCAGCAATGATCTGGTCAGACATTTTATGCCTGTCTAATGCAGCTGTGCGAATGCCCTTTACATCTGAAAGTTCACTAGATGGGAAATTAACATTCAATACGTGCCGATCTGGAAGCTTAACCGATAGCGCGTGATCAAACACACGCTTTCCAAATTCGCGTGCAACGTCAAAATCTGCTTCTAATTTTCCGTAACGCTGACTAAAGGCAATAGCAGGTATTCCAACAATCGCAGCTTCTCTTGCCGCTCCCACAGTGCCAGAATAACCTACATCATCAGATGCGTTCATACCATGATTAATACCAGACAAAACAAGGTCAGGGCGGTTATCCTTAAACAACAAATTTAGCGCCAACATAACACAATCTGCAGGGTTTCCAGAGCACGCGTAACGATTATCTGTTATATGACTAAAATGAAGCTCGTTTTGAAGCGATATTGCTTGACTTGTGCCTGAGCGGTTATCCATTGGCGCGACAATCGTAATATCATCTGATATGGTTCTTGCCAGCTGTTCTAATAATGCAAGACCATAAGCATCTATCCCATCATCATTCGTAATTAAAATTTTCATGACTTTTAAACTCAATTTATCTACTTGCTATAGATGATTAGACCAAATATTATTATCCTTAAATAGGATATTCTACTGATAAAATAAGCTGTATTAATCACCCAATTTTATCAGTTCCCATGTAGCTATGAAGCGCTTCGGGTAGAAGTATACTACCATCTTTTTGCTGTCCATTTTCCATGATAGCAACCATACATCTGCCGACAGCAAGCGCAGATCCATTTAGAGTATGAACAAATTCAGTTTCTTTCTGCCCAGCTCGTCTAAACCGGGCATTCATGCGCCTTGCTTGAAAAGGCCCGCAAGTAGAACAAGATGATATCTCCCTGAAGCGCCCCTCACCTTCATCTTGTCCAGGCAACCAAACTTCAATATCATTTGTTTGACGCGCTGAAAATCCAGTATCCCCTGAGCATAATTTTACCACACGATAAGCAAGTTTTAATCGGTTAAGTACCGTCTCAGCAACAGACGTCATTCTGTCTAATTCTGCATCCGATTCATTAGGATCAGTAATAGAGACAAGTTCCACCTTAGAGAATTGATGTTGTCGTATCATGCCTCTTGTATCACGCCCTGCAGAACCTGCTTCGGAGCGAAAACACGGTGTGTAAGCTGTCATTCTTAATGGTAATCTGTCCGCATCTAAAATCTGGTTGGCAACCATATTTGTAAGCGGCACCTCTGCTGTTGGAATTAACCACCGGCCATCTGTTGTTTTGAATAGGTCATCTTCAAATTTTGGCAGCTGGCCTGTTCCAGTCATTGTCTTAGAGTTGACCAAGGCTGGCGGCAGATACTCTGTATAACCAAATTCTGAGGTATGTATATCAAGCATGAATGAAGCAAGCGCACGCTCTAACTTAGCCATCTGACCTGATAAAACAACAAATCTTGCGCCTGATATTTCGGCTGCTGCCTCAAAATCAAGACCCTTAGTTACCTCGCCAAGAGCCACATGATCCCTTGGCTTAAATTCAAATTTTGGTATGTCGCCTACTTGCTGTAACAACACATTTTCTTCTTCACTCGCACCGTCTGGAACATTATCATCCAAAAGATTTGGCATCGAGAATAAGATAGCATTTATCTGGCCTGCAAGTTTATGTTCTTCACTTTCTAATTCTGGTATTTTCTGTTTAATAGAAGCAACCTCGGCGATAAGCTCATCCGCGGTTCCGCCTGAAGATTTCAATACGCCTATCTGTTTAGATGACTCGTTTCTACGAGCCTGAAGCGCCTGCAATTCTGTCTGCAATTTGCGCCTTTTCTCGTCTAAACTTAGAATTTGGACAGACGGGGATTCTAGTCCCCTGCGTTGCATTATTCGATCAAATTCTGCAGCATTTTCACGAATAAATTTTATATCATGCATTTAATTTACTCCCAAGCATGAGTGACATTCAATTAATCATTTGTTTCTTCAGAATCGCTATTTCTATTCAAAAAGCGAGCCGCTATGATTGAGAACTCATACAAAAGAATGACTGGGATAGCCAACATAATCTGAGAGATTACGTCAGGTGGTGTTAGAATGGCAGCCGCAACAAAGGCTATTAGTATAGCATATTTGCGATTTCGGGCTAAACCTTTCGGCGTGACAATGCCAGCCTTTGTTAGTAGCAACAAAATAACCGGCAATTCAAATGAAACACCAAAGGCAAACATAAGCCTCATCACCAAGCTTAAATATTCACTTATTCTTGGCTCAACCTCAATGGGGAGCGTGCCTTCCCCGCCAACCATTTCAAAAGATAAAAAGAATTCCCATGCAAGGGGTATCACTAGATAATATACCATAGCTATACCCATCGCAAACAAGATGGGCGTTGCAAGTAAGAAGGGCATAAAGGCGGAACGCTCATTTTTATATAGGCCAGGTGCAACAAACCGCCATACCTGAAGTAAAATCAGTGGAAAAGTAATAGAAATTGAAATAAAGAATGCTACTTTAACCTGCGTGAAAAACCCCTCATGCAATCCTGTAAATATCATTCGCCCGCCGCGTTCAGCCAATATTTCAGCTAACGGAGCCTGCAACCAGAAATAAACATAGTCAGCGGCGTTGAAGGAGCCCTGGCCAAAGGGTCTTATAAAACAGATTAGAAATAATACCACAAAAGCAATAAAAATTATGCCAATACGGTTACGCAGCTCTGTTAAATGATCCATGAGAGACATGGATGCAAGCTCTTCATCCTTGTTAGATGTCAAATCTAACCCTCCTTCACGGAAGTGGCATCTTTGGTCGTATCATAGACTTGTTTTAAGTCTGTTTCTAATTCCTTGCCAACAGACTTAATGTCTTCGGTCACGCTATCACCAAACATTTCAGAGATTTCATCAAAGTCACCAGATTTAGCATCTTGAAGCACCTTTTTTACGTCCTTTAACTCTTCATCATCTGCCATTTCTTGCAAGCTTCTTGAAAACTCAGATGACATCCGACGCGCTTGTGAGGTAAATTTTGTGAAGGCACGCAAAACTTTGGGCAGATCCTTTGGTCCAACTACTAGCACCAAAACAAAAGCAACCACCAAAAATTCTTGCCATCCGAAATCAAACATAAATTAACCTAGACCTTGGGATTTGAAAAATGCGCAACCATGCTGGGGTATCGTAACTTATTTTTTTGCAGCTTTTTTCTGGGCTGTTTTCTTTGCAGCTACCTTTTTTGATGTTTTTTTCTTAGTAGCAGATTTTTTAGCGGTTGTTTTTTTAGCTCTAACAGCTGATTGTATTGGTGCGGGCTCATCAGCCTCCTCAATGTAGACTGCATCTGCCGTCTCATCACTCACACTAGAGGCTTCATCAGAGGCATCACCGTCTTTCATACCTTTTTTAAAGTTCTTTAATCCCTTACCGAAATCACCCATAATACCAGAGATTTTTCCAGGTCTTGCAAATAAGATTAGTACAACTGCAAGTACTACAAGCCATTGCCAAAGACTAAATGCACCCATTTTGAATACTCCCTTTTAAATTTTTATTACCCATTAAATGTTAACCGATAAATCAATTACGATGATGTGTTTATGTACAAACCATCTGATTAAAACTTGCTTAATTGTTTATATCGTTATCGATGAATAAATTACAGAACTTTATTTCAAGGCCAACCAAATTTTGAGATAATGCTCTATCAAGGACAAAACATATATTCCTATCTATTTTGCTCTGGAAAAATAAAAACCTGTTCTGGATCAATTTCAACAAATACATTCTTTCCTGTCTCAAACCAACTTAACCCAGGAATTCGGGCATGTAAATGTAGCTCGGAGCTTCCGATTGGAACCGATAAGTGAACAAGCGAATTTTTTCCAAGAAGATGCGTTTCTACAACAAAAGCCTTAGCGCCTTCTGATTTTGGGGATAAATGAAGACCTTCATGTCTTACAACGATTTGCACTTTCGTGCCGTCCTCAAATTCATCTGCATCATAAACCCCAAAAACAGTGTCAATCTTACGGTTCTGAACTGTTGCTGGTATATGATTAACTTCCCCAAAAAATTCAGCCACAAATCTATTTTTCGGACGGCAATATAAATCTATTGGCCGCCCCTGTTGTACTTCTTTCCCCTTATTCAAAACAAGAATTCTATCTGACATGAACATTGCTTCTTCAGCATCATGTGTGACCATCAAGGCAGATGTATTAGTGTCTCTTAATATATGAAGCATTTGATCGCGAACGCGCTCTCTTAGCCTGCTATCCAAACCACTGAAAGGTTCATCTAACAAAATTATCGGCGGGTTTGGAGCCAATGCACGTGCAAGGGCGACACGTTGCTGCTGCCCGCCTGATAATTCATGAGGATATTTATCCCCAAGCTCTTTTATATCAAGCTCACGCATCAAATCAATTACGCCGCTTACATCTTGGGTAGATTTGCGAGGCAGACCAAATAGAATATTCAGCATAACAGTAAGATGGGGGAATAATGCATAAGATTGAAACACCAATCCAACACCCCTATCTTCTGGTGATAAAACGAAGTCTGGGGATGATATTACACGGCCATCTAATTTAATCTCGCCAGCATCAGGCATCTCTAGCCCAGCTGCCAGCCTTAATAATGTGGTTTTACCACAGCCTGATGGCCCAAGTAGAGAGACAACCTCATTTGAGTGAATATTAAATGAAATATCATTGATAATTTGCGCTGTTTCATAGCGATGTGAAATATGTTCAAACGAAATCATTGTGAATGCACCTGTTCATACCTCTTTATTTTCACTCTCATAAACTTCCTCTAATTCATCCCAATCATTTGATAAAATTTGAGCTTTCAAGTCTATCTCATCTTCTTCAAATAATAGCGCGCTATCTTGCATGTCAATATTCTGCGAATCTATTGCATCTAATGTATCTGGGGATAATTCTTTTTCCCCTAACCCTCCAATACTCTGTCCTTTTCGAAGTAAGCCTGCTGATTTAAGCTCATCCATACCTGGTAAATCATTCAATTCTTGTAGGCCAAAATAATCGAGAAAATTAGTAGTAGTTCCCCAAGTAAGAGGTCTTCCTGGGGTGCGCCTGCGACCGCGCGGTTTAATCCAATCTAACTCCAACAATATATCAATCGTGCCTCTGGATAGGCTTATTCCCCTGATTTCTTCAATTTCTGCGCGTGTTATGGGTTGATGATAGGCAATGATGGATAGAACTTCCATTGCTGCCCGTGATAGGGGCCGCTCTACTGGGCGCTCTATATTTAACCTTGCTGCAACATCACGATGGGTTCTAAACGCGTAATGGTTGCCGCCAAGTTTTTGTAACTCAACACCGCTTGCATCTGAGTATCTATGTTGAATTAGTTCTATAATTTCATCAACATCAAATTCACCAATATAGGGCGCTAATTCCTGTGAAGATACAGGTTTAACAGAAGCAAATATAAAGGCCTCTATTACCCGTGCTATTTCTAATTTACTCATTAAATCAGTCATTTTGCTCTCTTTTTGAACGCAGCAATATAGGTGAGAATTTAGTTTCCTGTTTAATATTGGCATATCCTTCTTTAACAAGTTCAAGCGCAGCCCCAAAATGAGCCGCCACTGCAGAACGATATTGTGGCGCCTTTTTACTTATATTCGGAAGAAAACTTTCTAATTCTGCCCATTCAGGCATAGAAGGAATTAATTCACGAAGACGAATAGCTGCTTCCTGAACAGAAAATAGCTTAGTTGCTATAACCGTTAATTTTGTTTCATTCTCGGCCGAGCGAATATCAGCATATGCTTTTAGTAAATCATAAAGATTAGCGGTAAAGGTCACCCTATCAGACATTAAAAACTGGTCTGGCATTCCGCGTACAAGTCTGGATTTATGAAGTTTGGGCAGTTGCATTAACCGTTTGGATGCGGTTTGCATCGCTTCCAAGCGAAGCAGTTGAAACCGCAATGCATCTGTCATATCTATGACTTCGCTTGCAACTTCAGAGTCTGGCTCTGGCAGTAATAATCTGGATTTAAGATAGGCAAGCCATGCTGCCATAACCAAATAATCTGCTGCAATTTCAAGATCTAATGTTTGCGCTGATTCAATAAATTCAAGATATTGTTCCGCAAGTGGAAGAATAGCAATGCGTGTTAGGTCAACCTTTTGCTCACGCGCCAGAGATAATAGCATATCTATGGGGCCTTCATACCCCTCTAGGTTCAAGAAAAGCGATAATTGTGACGCAGATTCGTCGCTTGATTCTAGCGTAAAGTCTTCTGTTTGCATTAAAGTTTTTGCCTAATTTTTCTTACAATACAATCTTGCCCAGCTGATTTTAATAAGTCACAGGTAGATAGAGCAAGTGTTTCATCAAGTGGCTGCGTGATTACCCGCCAATATATACCAGATGAGCCAGTATCAATTTTTGTTACTTCTAACATGATACCCTCTAGTCTGTTTTTATGCTTTTCCATAAGAATAGCGGCTTGTTGCTTAGCCTTTTTCTGTTTTGCGAATGCTGCTAGCTGAACTTTATGAGTTTTTTTACCTGCGATTTGTTTAGGTGGTTCTGGCTTAGTAACAGGGGCTATAATCGATGCATCCTTTACTTGCTTGTCTTTTTTGACTTCACCTATGACCTCACCCTGTTCGCTGGTATTATTATCATCAATTACAGAAGTAAGATTGATTTGGTCTGCTCTTGATTTCGGCTCTAAAGCGGTTTCGTGCGTTAAGTTGCTTGATGCAATTTGTGTATTATCACTTGAATTTTCTACCAAATCATTTGGTAAATCATCTGCTGGTTGTGCGTCAGGCTGCTGCTCGGTTTGTGCTATATCATCCTCTATTTGAAGTGATACTGGAGGCAATTCAGGCGCTGCATCTGGTAGTCGTAATTTTTCAGACTGGTTGTCATTTTCTGAGAGACCCTCTAAAATCTCAAGAACCAGTGAGTCTTGATGAGGGATTACTTTGCCTCCGCGATCTTCAGGCTTAAGTTTAAACGGCGTTTTATCTGCCCTCAAAACAGGTAACTCTTGGGTGGTGCCTGATTGCAAAGATAGCCAAAAGCCCCCACCTGCAATGCCGATCGCTAACACAATAAAACCGATTAGAACAGCTAATCTAAAGGATGTTTTTCGCTTTTCTGGATCTGTCCCAGACATGTTATTACATTTCCTCTACTGCAGTGATGGAAAGCAGATTTAACCCTGATTTAAGAACCTGCGCTGTTGTTTCTACCAATAGCATTCTTGCATGTGTTAACTCATCATCTGAATCATGAATAAATTTTAAATCGTAGTTTTCTCTACCTGCATTCCATAATCCATGAAAAACCGCTGCAAGTTCCATTAAATAAAACGCAATGCGATGTGGCTCACAGTGATGGGTTGCAGCCTCAACTTGCTTTGGCCATCTAGAAAGCTGTTTTATCACTCGAATCTCAAAAATATCTGTAAGTAAGGATAGATTAGGCGTGCCAAATGGCTTTTGGTTTTGGCGAAGTACAGATTTTGCGCGCGCATGGGCATATTGAACATAAAAAACAGGGTTTTCTCTACTCTTTTCCGTAACTTTTGCATAATCAAATTCAAGTGGTTGATCATTGCGCCGCGTCAGCATGACAAATCGCATTACATCTGCACTAACAGCATCTATGACATCACTCAAGGTTACAAATGTACCTGCACGTTTTGACATTTTGACAGGCTTTCCTTTATCGAGAAGCGAGACAAGACCACATTGTTTAACCTGCAACCTATCTTGTTTGCCTGACATTGCTTGAACTGCAGCTGTCATTCTTTTTACATAACCGCTATGATCAGCGCCGAGTACGTCAATAAGCTTGCCATTTGTTCTCTCTAGTTTATCATAATGATACGCAACATCAGATGCAAAATACGTCCAGCTACCATCTGATTTCTGGAGCGGTCTATCGACGTCATCGCCAAAATCTTTGGATCTGAATAATAATTGTTCTCTTGGCTCCCAATCTTCATCAAGCTTGCCTTTTGGGGGCTCAGGTTTGCCGCGGTAAATTAAATTATCTCTCTGAAGTTTTTGTATTGCTGAGGATACTTTGCCTTCCTTTACAAGTTGATTTTCAGAGGAATAAATATCCATAACGATACCAAGTCGTGCCAGATCCCTCTTAATAGATTGCATCATTAAATCAACAGTTATAGGGCCAATTTTCTCTATCATTTCATCTTCTGAAAGCTGTTTTAAACTATCACCATAATTATCTGCTAGATACTGACCTACTTCAATTAGGTAATCGCCAGGATAGAGTCCGGCGGGTATAGCCTCTAATGCTTCGCCTAATGCTTCGCGATATCGAATAAAGGCAGATTGTGACAAGGTCGTAATTTGCGACCCTGCGTCATTAATATAATATTCGCGTGTTACATAATAGCCACTGAATTGCAATAAATTTGCTAGCACATCTCCTAAAATAGCTCCTCTTGCATGAGCGGCATGTAATGGTCCTGTTGGGTTAGCAGATACAAATTCAATATTAACATTCTGACCAGAGCCAATCGTATTTTTTCCATAATCATCACCACAATTTAAGATAAAGGCGATTTCTTCTGCCCATCTTGATTTGTCAAGTCTTATATTAATAAATCCAGGCCCAGCAATTTCAGTGGATAA
>Ga0181597_10000926_pt1 | contig 33342 bp, 30 predicted proteins | sample 041ome_5_FD_148647 | JGI IMG/M metagenome (GOLD analysis project Ga0181597, IMG submission 148647) | Coastal salt marsh microbial communities from the Groves Creek Marsh, Skidaway Island, Georgia - 041403US metaG (spades assembly) | ecosystem: Environmental > Aquatic > Marine > Intertidal zone...
ACATAAATGTTCCAATAAATACCATACCTAATAATAGACCCATATGATAATTATACTGCATTGTTTTGTTAACATCTAACCATTTCCTTCGTTGCTCTTCTTTATCAAGATGTAGAACCATATAATCGCTCTTTGGACTAAGAGTATAATAGAAATACATAACAATATATGAAATGGCAATAACCATACAGACTTTCCCAGTTTTATTAAATCTATCACCTACCTGGAGAAGAGCACCTAGAGCAATTATAAAACCTATCAAATACCCATTGATATATAATGAACGTCTTTCATTTACTATTTTTTTGTATATAGCCTGTTTTTCACTATCTAGTGTAGCCATCAAATTGTCATTTAATTGGTTTTTATCTACCGAAAATGTTAAATATAACATAGCAAATAGAAAGACGAATGCTAATCCGCAAGTTTTATAACAAAACATTTTTTATTTTTTATTATTTATTATTTATTAATATTTTTTTTATTATTAATATATTTTTTATTAAAAAATAGTATAAAAAAATATAAAAAAAAAAGAAATATAATTATATATATATGGCAAATAGTACTACAAGTAGCGTTGTGGAGCCAGACCCGCGCATATAACTATATCTCTTAGAGTGTTATAACATATAATATTGCTATTCTATGTTATTCCACGAAATTAATTATTATACAGTAAAAAAATCAATTTTTGTTAGTTTTGCCGTTTTTACCAATTTTATTATTATTATTTATTATTATTATTATTATTATTATTATTATTATTATTATTATCATTGTTATCATTGTTATCGGTTGTATCACTCATCTCAATACTTAGTTTTTTAATCCTTTTAACGATTTTTTCAGGTTCAATTGGTGTTGTTTCAAGTGTTTTTACATATTCACATATAACAATACGAACTGGTAAATATAAATCTTCATAACTATTATTATCATTTTTATATTTTTTCAAATTAATAAATTTTTTATAATAGTCAAATTGATTGGATTTTTTATTTATCACTTCAACAATCTTAAATTGTATGTTCCTAGGTAGTAAATGTTCCGCAAAATCACGAGTAATTTTTAAATTTTCTAATTTTTTATGTTTTTTTAGAAAATTGTTATTAGGAATATACAAATATGGAACATCTTTACAATTTTTAAGTATAAAAAGAACTGATTTCTCATTAGGATACATAGCATAATCTTCTGAAAGTTCCCTTGACAAACTTGTTGATATAAAATTTTTCATTGTGAAAGTCTGGTTTTTACGCAATTTATACAGGTTATCATTTGAATTAACACCACGATATAACACTTCATCGCCCGTTAATTTAGGCACATCATCCATATTAAATATTTTATCTAGTGTATTAACAAAAGTTAGTCTTTTTTCTAATCCATCTCTAACATAATCTTCAACTTTTGATAATGGTATGTTATAATAAGATGGCTTATATTCTCCAACTGCTTTACCATATGAATATTTCATATTATCATCATATGGAACATTTAAATATTTCTTGGGTATTTTACCAGAATATAAAAATTCATTTAGAAATCTAGACCCTTCACCTTTATAATATGCGATTGCCATAATATAGCGAATATCTAAAGTATTATAGAATTTTGTAAATGTTTTTATTACATTTTTCATTTGAGATAAATGTCTAGTGCTATATTTTTTTAGTGTTTTTGATACATTATTGTCTTGTTTAATAATATTATTAGCGGATTTTTTAGTGGATTTTGTTTTTTTAACCATAATTGCTATTTATAATTAGTATATAAAATAGTATAAAAATATAAAAAAAAGAAATATAATTATATATATGGCAAATAATACTACAAGTAGCATTATAGGAGCAGACCCACATATATAACTATATCTCTTAGAGTGTTATAACATATAATATTGCTATTCTATGTTATTCCACGAAATAAATTATTATACAGTTAAAAAAATCAATTTTTGTTAGTTTTGCCAAAATAGCCAAAAATTTCGGGTGGTTGCTACTAGTGAAAGTTATGGTCTAAAATTTCTGGGAAACTATGTATTTATTATAATAAAAATATATAATTATACACAAATTTACTAGGTTTGTTTGAGGGTTATTTATAGAAGAATATAAAAAAAATGTTTTTGAGATGTTATAAAAACATCCCGTTCTCTTATTTTTTTATAAGAGAAGTGTGTAGTTTCTTTTCCTTACAAAAACTACTTAAAACGCAATGGACGAATCCATCAAACTTACTCCACTAAGTTTCTTAAAATGGTTTATAGGACAATCAATATTAATTGCGGAGAATGTCCCCCTTTCTCCTTGGTAGTCGCACCTTCACGTATAACTAATGTTATACTTAATGTGAAGTGAAGTATAGTCCGTCCTTACTACGCTCCGAAACATCTTTATCCAATGTAAAAAAATCAATTTTTGTTAGTTTTGCCGTTTTTACCAATTTTATTTTTTTTCAAAAGAATTAGTTATATTATATGTATTATATGTTTTCACGTATAAAAAAAAAATATATATTTATATAATTATATTTTTATAAGCAACAAAAGTCTAATGTTTCATATCCTTTTATGCTAATTCTGCCCTTAATTTTACAATTTCATCAACCAATAACTTTATTAATATTTCCTTCTCTAATAATGTTTTATTCAATTGTGTATCTTCTTTAGCAGATGAAGCTTCTTTCTTTTCTTTAAGTTTAAGCCGTCTAGTATGTTGGGAGTCCCTATTTTGTAGTTTCCTACGCTGAGAAATGATATATTCTTTATCATCTTTCGTTAGATTATTGTCTCTACAGAACTTATTTACAAGGGGGATTCTCATAGTAATTAGTTCTGGTATCCACCAATCGGGGGGTTCCACATTATTACCACGGATTGCTCCTCCACCACTTCGAGTATCAGTCTCACTTTGATTATCAGTCATCGTGCTGGGTTTGATATAATATAAACCTAAATTGGATTAAAGTTTTCAATTTTTAATTTTAATTTGTGATTTCTGTAAAAAAAATCAAAAAAAAAAGATATAGTTATATATATGGCAAGTAATACTACAAGTAGCATTACAAGGGAGGACCCATATATATAACTATATCAAGAGTAAAATATCATAAAATATTGCTATTCTATGCTATTCAACGAAATAAAGTGTTATACATTTTTAAATTTCAATTTTGGTTAGAAATGATGTTAGTTTTTCTGTTTTTGCCAATTTTTTATTTTAAGGTATTTTAAGTAAAATGGGGTGTATTTTTGGTATTTCTATACAAAAAATTGATTTTACTTAAAATAGTATTTAAAATAACTATAACACACATTGAATTTGTGCTTATTAAAACATATACAATGGCAAATCTTACTACTATTTCCGATCTAATAACAGAACATCATAAACCAGGGTTAGTAGATGATAATAAAGCTCCAAATGGTAATATTCAAATACTATTATTTAATGATGGTAAAATCTGTACTACTAAAGGGGGTAGTGCTTTTATGAGAAGAACTTTATTTACAAAGGATTATCCATTGAAGAATGTTAATATTCCAATGCCAATCGAAATGGTGAATAATGGTTCTAGTTATGCGATTCTACCTTCTTATGAAATCGCACAAAGTATTAGAGATGAAATGGATAAGTCTTCTAGTAAGTAATATGTAAATAATAGATATAATAATTATAATAAAAATAAAAAAAAAAATATTTCTTATTTTTTTTTGTGTTTTGCCATTTTATCATATATTAAATTGATATTATGACCTGTTTTATTCTAAAATATTCTTTTTAATGATAATTTTTCATAATATTTTTATCATTTAATTCTTTAATTTAGCTATATTTTATGAAATTAAAAAAATTATAATTCTGTTATATATTTCAATTTGTAAAAAAAAAGGTGGCATTCAAAAATGCCAGGGGGTGAAACACAACCCGGGTTGTGTTGTTTTGCTGTTTCCGTGTTCGTAGGTCAGCAGGGGGTGGTCGTCAGCCCCTTAGACCACATGGCATAAGTCCAACAGGCTCATGACTCGGTCGATTGTATCAAATTTTTCGTAGAAATACTCTGGGGTTAGACCCCAGTTGTCTGGGTCGGTATCCTTGATACCCTTTATTTCGACAGCATGTAAACGCAGGAATGCATTTACATGCTGCATATATTCAGCATTGCAACTGTCGTTAAATTCGAGAACTCGAACTGAAAGTTCGATTGGTCTCTCAGCTTGAATTTGTTTAAGTGAAAACTGGATCTGTTTTTTTTCATCAGAAGAATCCCCGAAGAAGTGGGCTGTTTCACAATTGACTTCTTTCAATTCTGTCTCAGCTTCTTTGATTTGTTGGGGGTCCCCTTTGTTTTGGGCGTCCAACAAGCACTGTTTAGATTCTTTGATAACCTCCCGGAGGTCGGACACTTCCTGCTCGGCGACTATTTTCAACAAGGCATCCGCCAACATTTTATCTTGTTCCTCGTTGTTGAGGTAACCTTGGTAATATGGATATGTGCCTCCCATTATATTATAGGTAGAAGCAACTGGGGCAGCAACTTCGGCAGCCATTGTGAATCTGGATTTTGGGCGTTGCGGTGTGGGGGCGGGTCTCACTACGTTGAAAGTGAGTGAAATAAACATATAAATAATCAATTTCTGCCAATTTTGCTATTTTCGCCAAAAAAATATTTAATAAAAATATAAAAATATTTATTATTTTTTTTCAAAAACAAAAATAATTTTATTATCATAAATTTTAATAGTTTCTGTTAATTTACAATTGGCTCTAGTAAATATTTCAATAGTTTGCTCATAAGTTAATGCTTTGCCGTAAATAGTTTTTAATATTGGAATATGTTTAATAATCCCATTTTTAATTGGAGTAATTATTTTTGATATATTCTCGGTAAATATAGTATGACAAGCTATGATTTTTGTATGTGGATTTTTATCAACAATATATTTTATAAGTTTTTCAGGTTTTTCAAGTTGCATTATTACTTCTGAAAATAATACAACATCATACTTCATTTCCAAATCAAGTATATTTTCATTTGTCAATACTATATTTTTTTCATTTTTTAACAAATATTTTGGATAAGATAATATATTTTTATCTAAATCAATACAATGTATATTATGTTTTTGTAGAAAATCCTTATTCCTTCTCCATATTTTACAAGTACCACAACCAAAATCTAATATATTGTCATAATTCTCTATTAAAGACAATAATTCTCTTTCAAATATATGTGTCTCTTCATCATAAAAAATATCATATATTTTAAACTGAAAGTAATATGGATTAACTTTATTACAATTTTTTATATAAAGTATTATCCATTTCAAAAAAATAATAACGTTAATGCTTTTATTATATACCAATGACAAATTTGAATTTATATCATTGTCTAGTTGTTTTATTATTTCAGAATTCTCCAGTGAAAACGGATTATCCACATCACTCGGATTACTATTTATATTTAATGATTTATTAGACCAAACTTCAAATATTTTAATTATCACACAAAAACTAATAAAAGTTGCCAATACAAGATGTGTGTAATCAATCATTATATATTATATTATAATATTAAAAACACATCTAAACCACCATCTTCTTCACTAAAATACCAACAATAATAAAAAAAACTATACCATTTTCATAGTATAGTATATTAATTATTATATTATTTTTATTATATATTTATATTATTCGGGACATCCATTCGCACGTGCCCATTGAAGAATGTGCAAATGACCATACTTAGCAGCAAATTCGCAGGTGTGTTCGTTCCACGGACACGGGGGTTCCTGAGAACGTGCCCATTGCAGAATGTGCAAATGACCATACTTAGCAGCAAATTCCCAGGTGTATTTGTTCCAGGGACACGGGGGGTCTTGAGAACGTGCCCATTGCAGAATGTGCAAATGACCATACTTAGCAACAAATTCGCACGTGTATTCGTTCCACGGACACGGGGGGTCTTGAGAACGTAACCATTGAAGAATGTGCAAATGACCATTCTGTGCTGCACTTGAGCACGTGTATTCGTCCCAGGGACACGGGGGGTCTTGAGAACGTGCCCATTGCAGAATGTGCAAATGACCATCCTTAGCAGCAAATTCGCAGGTGTATTCGTTCCACGGACAAGGTGGGTCTTGAGCACGTGCCCATTGCAGCACGGCTAAGTGACCATTTAGAGCCGCATTTCCGCAGGTACTCTCGTTCCACGGACATCCTTGAGAACGAGCCCATTGCAGTACTGCTAAGTGTCCATTTCTAGCCGCATCTTCGCAGGTCCTCTCGTTCCACGGACACGGGGGGTCTTGATCACCATCCCATTGTAACTTGGATAAATTTGCATTTATCCATTGCAGCACCGCTAAATGACCATTACGGGCAGCAACAGTGCAGATCCTCTCGTCCAGTGGACAACACCCATTTACTAGTGCCCAATTTATTAGTGAAACACTAGAGATTATTCGCAATGGAGTTTTAAACCCATAATGAGGTTCATATTTCCCAATTTTTGCCCGATGATGTATAATACTCTCTATGATATCTCGAAATTTCCTAGATACCATAGAGATAATATAGTGATAGTCGTTGCCAAGACTATTAAATATGATTTCCAGTATTTCTACTGGAAAGTATGATATATTATTCCCATATGTGAGAACTACTTTTGAAAAGCAGCACGGCATCTTCGAGAGTATCTTTCAAAAGAAGACAGCAAATACAATAAATATGAAATAATAAAAAATATCAATTTTTGTTAAATTTTAATATATTTTTACTAAAACATAAAACTATAATAAAATGAAATGAAAAAAATACCAATTAAAACACCATCTTCTTCACTAAAATACCAACAATAATCATCGAAATTACCATTAAAACCTGAAACGCTAGATATGTTCTCTTCAAACTACTAATCTCACTTTCAATCTTAGTAGCATTAACATCACTAATACCCTCTTTCCTAGTTAAATCTTCCACTTTATCCTCTGTTAAATCAATATCCTGACCTGTTTGTTCTAGTATATTCTTTTGGCGGCTAATCTTAATGTCATTTTGCCTAATACTTTCCTCCTTTCTACGGAATTCTTCGATTAATTCCTGTTTAAAAGTATCATATGACTTCATCAAATTGTTATATTGGATAGTATCATTTTCCATATTAATTTGTAGATTATTGATAACATTGCCGAATTCCTCCTGTTTCATATCTCTAGCGACATTAATACTAGAAGTAATATGTTCTCTATCCGCCATATCATATGGTACCATATCAGTATAATTATACTTTTTCAAATCCTTGTTAGATAAATCGGAATATTTATTAATATACTCCAAATCACCTTCATTTTCACCAACAGTCTCTAAACATTTTGTCTTAGACTTACATATTTTATAAATTGAATTACTTGTTGTTTTTCCCCAATTACCCCAACCCCAGGTTTTTTTCTGTGTTTCTCTCTTTTTACCAGTATCAACACATTTCCCCATAAATGTTTTGCCATTTTTTACACCTAGTTGGACGTCCATCTCAATCTTACATAAATTTTGCGTATCATCAGCACAATCCTCTTTATCTACATATCCACGGCTACGGACACATTCACCAGCACTAGTGCGGATTAACCTAGCCTTTTTTAAGTAATCTTCGTTAATAGCAATCGCATTCTTAGCAACAATTTCGTTGATTTTCTCATATTCACGCTTAGTAGCATCTGGCATTTTATTAAGCACATCTATTTCGATTTCCCCTTGAATAATATTAGATTGTAGTTTAGCAATTTCCTGTAAAAGTGTGTTCTTTTGTTCTAGTAGTGCTTTATTTTCGATTAATTCGTGTGTTCTAGTATCCTTTTGTTTTAGATTGGTAATAACCCAGTTTTGTCCATCGCGATGACCACTAGATAGTATTACTTTAGTCCCTTCTATTGTAATACGTTTGCTGTTAAATAATACAGATGAAATGGTTGCGAAATTACCACGAAGTTGGACTAACCACAGTGATTGAGAACTAGGTGCTTCTCTAGATGCTTCAAATGCTCCTTTTGTATCAACACCCAAATATTTATTACTAGATAAGGATTTGAAGGCATATTGGTGTCCTTTGATATGATGAACTTTCCATTCGATTGTATCTGCTTCACCTTCTTTTGTTTCTTTAACAATCGATATATTACCGTCGAAATTTGATGATAGGTAATATTTATTGGGACTAGATAGAGTAATTGTATCACCATCTAGCATTTTTGTTGTTGTGTGGGCTTCACGACGGTCGTATAGTGAATATGCGTGTTCGTTGCCTTCTTTAGGGGGTGTGTATTCGGGTGGTAAATCACCTTGTCCTAAATCTACAAAATTGGATAAACATTTTTCATATTGATTTTGGGTATAAATTCCTTCATCTAGTAATTGATTACACCACTGTTCTGTTGTTTCTTTTACTTTTAAATAACTGTCTGTCATTTTAACTCTATTACTATTGTTAATAGAAAGAAAAATACAAATAAAAATAGTGGGAAAAGTATAATGTTATATAAAAATAAAAAAAAATTTTTTTATAGCATATATTGTATATAAGTTATATTTTTATTAATATTATTATTTATTGTTGGCACACTCGTCGGTCGATGTGGTCGCTTAAATGTATCTCACAATATTTATGATTACACAAATGACATTCTTGTGTGTCAAAAATGCAACTTGATATTATGCCTTCTTCCCATAAAGCATAACCACATTCAAAACACAACTTCTCAGGAAATTGTAGCATAGAAATAGCTTTTATATAGTCGGTGCGTAGATAATATTCTGGTGGTAAATCACACATATTATTGGGATTTGATTGTTATTGAATTCCCATTGGTGTAGAGTACGTAATTGTCGACAAACATTTGACCGTTAATTTGGTTATCTTTTATCTGAATAATCCCAACTTCCTCATAGTTCACAAGAATTCCGTACAACTTTGTGGTGTTATATATATGACACTCTTCGGGCACTTCTATTTTTTGACCGGGATTGATATTAACGTCTACCTGTCGAAGGAGTCCATAGCACTCCTCATACAGATATGACAACATAAAGTCACGTGATGTCAGATTTGTAAATGTCTTCATTTTGATTTGAAGACTGATATATTTCAGTAAGAATATGAACATATAATATAGTGTTAAAAAAATCAATTTCTGTCAAATTTACTAATAAATATTCAGTTTTGTTACATTAAAACTTATTTAACAGATTATTGACCTATCTAAAAAACAAAAATATATCGTTCTTCAAATCAAAATGAAGACTATTATTATAGGTTTAATAGGTGATAATAGATGTGGCAAGGATACATTTGCCGAAATATTAATAGAAAACTATGATTTCCGTAAATATGCTTTTGCAGATTGTATAAAAGATGTTGCTAGACTATTATTTGGATTTAGCGAAAATCAATTATATGGTAATGAAAAGGAAATAATTGATAGCAATTATGGTATTTCACCTAGGGAATTCTTCCAAATATTCGGAACTGAATTTATGCAACTAGATATATATAATCACCTACCAAATTTAGAACAGAAAATACCTAAACGGTGCTTTTGGTCTCAAAGAACTGTTGAAGACATTAAGGCATATATAAGTAATACTACTGATAAAGATAGAAGAGTGGTTATTTCAGACATTCGCTTTCTACACGAAGTTGAAACATTACAACGATTTATTACAGAAAATAATAAAAATAATAATAATATCGAACTACATTTAATTAAAATATCACGCAATAAACAACCAATTAATACTACAGATGTTAATAATACACATCAATCTAGGACTAGCATACAAAATATTCCAAATAGTTTGATACAATATCATATTGTTAATGATACAACATTAGAAAATTACCAAATAAAATGTAAGGACATTGTTGATAGTTTAATATAAAAAAAATGCTTATTAATATTAAGCAAAATATTAGTATTTATTACTTTAGTTTTATGAAGAAACTACCCACGCATCTAGATTTGATGTTAGTTCTAGGTCGTCCCAATCACTAATAGGTTCATCTTTAATATTACGAAGTAAAGGAGGAGTGTTATTGATATAAGTAGTATCCATTGTTAGTTGTTTATAAAATATTAATAAATAATAATATTTTACATATTATTATAAATTTTATTCTGAAAATGATGTTAAATCAATTGTTATGGACCCATTCCGTATGGCTTTACATATACGCAAAACATCGACAGGACATTTATTTTTATATAGCCACTGTAATAGTGGTACATTGCCCTGTTTCGCAGCAGTGAATGAAGTTTCGCAACTCCACTCAGCGTTATGCTTCCTTGCCAGTTCGATTATGGCGACCGTATCATTAAAGTTGGCATTAAAAGAACCGATAATTATATATGTGATAAAATCCTTATTAGGTTTGGCACCATTTTCAAAGCACCATTCTATTACATTATAGTGATCTTCTGCATTCTCTAGTATTTTATTAAAAGAGACCCAGCCTTCCAAAATTTGAACACTACGCATGTATTTTAGAACGGAGAGGTTGCCTGATTCAGCAGCATAGTCATAGCAGTGTTCGCTTATAATACAACCAAGTTTGTGAATAAATTCAAAGAATTTGGCATCTGCGTACATCGCTGCACAACGAGAAATACAGTCTTCATCCTTAAATGGGCAATCTATACTAACTAGCCATTTGGCTATGTCTAACTTATTGTTAATAGCGCATACCCGCAAATATTCAATATCTTTGAAAATATTAGGGAATTTTTTCAGAAATTTTATCAGTTGTTTTAAATTGCCTGATTTTATTAGAGCAGTTAATATAATAGGGTTGGGTTCTTTCGAATAGACTGATGGCATCTTACTGGGGAGAATAGGTGTTCTTTACACCCCACCTTAAATAAAATATTAGTAAAATATGTAAAAAAAAAATCAATTTTGAGATAGTTATTGAAAAAAAGCCCATATTGGGATATTTATTTATTAATTTATGGTAGGGTAGTATAAATATTAATATACAAGAGACACTTGTATATCATGGATATTACCCATTATATCATTATTTATCGCCGTAATTATAAATAGTTTATCTTCAAGTGGAATTTGTGTTCCAACCTGAATGTCTTCTTTATTCATCATTCGGATTTTATCATCATAACGGAGTGTTGCCCTATTAGTGCAAATAATTATTGTTTGGATAATATCAAATTGATGGTAAATATGGCATAATATTGGTATCTCCTTTTTAGACAATTGTTCATTAATTGTCTCTTTAAAATTTTGGAAACGTTTTCTCGAACGACGCATATTGCGTCCCTTGAACAAATATGCGATTATTTCAGGAGATAATTTCCTAGGTATCTTGGACGGCTTCATCTTTGGTTTTACAACAAATCAAACTTGAACTGCTGTCAAAACAAATAAAACAAACTTATAAAACATAAAAATTATCAATTTTTGTTAATAATTACTACTATTTCCCAAACTATATACTATGCTCTAGTATTTTGGTAATAGCCTTTATTTGTCGCATAATCTTATTATATTTAGCACTATTTTTAGGAACAATATTTAACTTTTCGTGTAATTCTGTGTATTTAACTACTGCTTCGTCGTGTTCTAGTGCTTTCTTAGTTGCTTTAATAACATTGTCATTTGTTTTCAGTTTATTTTTAGCCATATTATTACGTATTTGGCGGTCTTTTTCACTTTCACCTTCGTGTATTTCTTTTAATGGTGGTAAGACACCTTCTTCCACAGCAGTATCATATAAATCTAGTCTAGCGTCTTCATCAACAAAATGCCAAGACCCATTATTAATAGGATTACTAGAGAAGAATGTTTCAACACATAAATCATAGTTATCGTCTCCCATTAATAATTCACATACTTTGCCGTATATTTCATTATATTGTATCTTATCTAGCAATGTTCCTGTAATAGGGTCTTCAAATTGTGAAAACTGTGTGCTTTCAATTGCGATAGACCAATATGTTTTATTTGTTTTATTATTCATTATATGTTCTGTATATTAATATTACTATTCATTTTTGTATTTCTTTTACCCAGTATGTTGTTCTTTTATCATCAGTTTCTTCTCTAATGACAGTATATCCATTATCATCTTTTTTTCTACCATATACCGCTAACTTAAATTCGAAATTTCCTTGTTGTCCTTCAACATCTTTGAAATGTCTTTTTGACATACCTTGTACTTTATAACTCTGATTAACAATATTTTTAATAGCCTTGAATAAAGATTTTATACGAGTATCAGAAATGTCTTTCACACTATTATGAGGGCTAATACCAGATAAATATAATGACTCTGATTTAATATAATTGCCAATACCACTGACTAAACCTTGGTTCATTAACGCTTTAGTAATATTCCATTTATCCTTTTGTCTCATTAGATTAACATAATCATCGGCTGTTAGCGATTTATCATTTAGTATATCACGACCTAATGTGGAAAGTTTCTTATCTAGTTCAACTTTACTAGATACAAATTTAACAGTTGCGTAATGTACCTGGTCATCGAAATACAATGTTTTTACATTATCACTAGAGGCACCTTTTTTACATTTATATTCTAATATAACAGCAGGATTACGACCTTTGTGGTGAGACCACACACCACTTAAGCCTAGAGTATTAAACATATATAAACCTTTATCGAATTCCCAATATATGAATTTTCCTTTGTTTTTGATACTAACAATTTCTAGAGGCAATTTAGTAGCAAAGTGTGGATAACCAATTGGACTTTTAGCAGAGTATCTACCACTAAATTTGATGTCTAGTAGGTTGCATCCAGATAAATATTTATCTAGTTGTTCAGACATTATAGTAATTTCGGGGGCTTCTGGCATTTTTATATATTAATAGTTATATTAATAGTTATATTATATTATATGTATGTGCGTTTGTATTGATAATTGTTTAGAATTTTTGATTTTGTTATTTTAGTATTTTCTAATATTATTGTAAAACTAATAATATATATAATAATAATGAAATCAAATAATAGTAGGAAGACTAGTAAGAAGACTAGTAAAAAGACTAGTAGGAAGACTAGTAGGAAAACTAGTAGGAAAACTATGAAGAGTAATAAAATGAATATGAGGGGGGGTGATAAAAATATATATGAGCCACTATATGGAACAAATCCAGAAAACCCAAATCCAGAAAACCCAAATCCAGAAAACCCCATTTATAATACTTTAAATCGACGATATAAACAATATCCACATTATAATACTTTAAATCGACAAGGTATAAATAATCCTGGATTACAAACTAAGAATGGTATTTATTCAGAGGTGCCACGTAATAACCGTCGTTCTAAAAAAAAATCTGTGCCAAAAAGTAATAATCAACGACCTCCTCTTTTTCCAAGAGGTGTCCCACCTACAACTAGAGTAAATAAAGAACGTGGCATTATAAGAAAACAATCCAACGGACCATTATATGAACGACCAGTAAATGAAAATGAAAATCTTGCTAACCCTAATCTAAATAATATTTATGCTGAAGTTATGTTTAATGGACCCCCTCCAAAATAATCAATAACTTAAATTCATAACCCACAATCTTTATGTATTTTTTCATTATTTTTTCTATCTTCAATACCAAAAATTTCATCATTACAAACTAAGCATATATCCAAATCGTCTAGCAATACTTCAATACTGTCAATACCACAATATACAAATGATGCTTTGATAGGTTTATTATCGTGAAATAAAGTACATTTTTCCATTTTGTATTCAAACTTTAATCCTTTAACGAACTTACCTAATTCTGGATATATACCAACCCTACTATAGATATAAACAGTTTGATATTTGACGCTTTCTTCAAATTCTTCAAGTGATATTGGGTTGGTAGATAGCCATTCATAGTAAAACTTTTTAGGTATATCTTCTAATATTTCACTGTTATTTGAATGGGAAGAGTTTGAATATAATTTGATGGTAGGTGTGTTGTAATTACTAGACATAATGTTTACATAATTTATATCATCTAGTAATGGAATGTCGTATGTTTTTTCGTTAGTTATGATATATAGTGATAATCGCATATTTTTTATAATTTTATTATTATTATTTTGAATTTCTGTCAATAAATGGTTTTCCATTTTAGTTATATTATTTATAAAAGTAAAAAAAAATTAATAGATTTTCCAATATTATTATTGTGGTAGTGTATGAACTAATTTTTTAATTATATTCAAAGGTAATTTAGATACTAGAGAAAACGTCGCCATATTATTCATTATGGTACATTTGCCATATATAATAACAGATGGTCTTTCATTTCGGATCTGAAAAATGGTTTTTTTTATACTTGCTGTTATATAAGGTTTTTTAGGGTCAATGTTTTTAACTAAATAATTCATTGATTGATTATTACCGTCTCTAATATAACTTGCAATGTGAGTATGATACCCATAAAATAAACATACTGCCATATTATTTTGGATTGACTTAAATCTTGAAATTTCCTTACATTCATCAATTTCAAACAAATTGATTTTGTCTAATATATTATATGCTTTATCCTTTGGTGTAATAGCACCTTCCTGTCGACCACTTGTCTTAATATATTCTTCCATTTGTTTCTGATTTCTCTTTAGTTGTTTTTCTAATCTATCCTTTTCCTGATAATCTGCTAATTTCTCTTGAAATAGTTTCTTTTCTGAGTCCTCTTTCTTAACTTCCACCATATATTTCTTAATATAATTATCTTTTGTACCCAACACACGGTCTTTTTCAGGCTCTTTTTTGACAAAAGGCTTCTTTTGTTTCTTTTGTTGTTGTTGTTGTGGTTGTTTTTGTGGTTGTTTAGGAGTAGGAGTATTTACATTCGAAGTAATAATTGATTTTTTGACAAAAGGCTTTTTATTTTTCTTTTTACCACCTGCCATAACAAACTCATATTCTTCAGCTGGTTCTTGTAATAATTCTTCTAGTGTTGTTCCATCTTTTTTGGAGAAAAAATATGATGGCATTGACCCCCGTTGATATAATACAACACCACCACCCATTTGTGGAGCAAAAGGAGTTCTTTTCATTTCACGTTTAAATGCTTCGTGTTCTGGGAAATCTTTTATTTTAAAGAAATTACCTAATCTTATTTGGGCATATAATGATGTGAATTTTTCATATAACTCCACATAAGCCTCATCTACCTTTAATAATGTGAAATAATTAATATAATTGTGTTTAGCCCATTCATCACGTTTGCTAGATTTCTTATTTTTAGAAGGTTCATCTTCGCTAACATCGAATATTAATGGATTACGACTAGCGGCATAAACATTAAATAGTGTAAAATGTTCTCCATATGGATGGTAATATTTGCTAATGTGTTTCATTTGTTTTTCCTCAATTTCTTTAGTTTCTTTATTAATTTTGAAAAAGTCGTCAATTCCTATTCCAGTCAATGCTGTAAATGTGATTGCGGCTAATATAAGACATTCCTTCATACACCCAAAATAATAACTAGCGATTAACATTCTACCAATTTCTACACCATATTTACCAAATGATGAACATATTTTAGCCATAGGTGTTAATTTACCAACATTTGGGTCATTTAAACCATACATCAATTTATTTACAGTTAAATTTTGTGCAGCAACTTTAATATTATCTTCGGGTGGAGGAGAAATCATATTTCTAAAAAATTTAAGTGTATTACTGAAATTATTAATATTTGGCAATGACATAATACCCAAAAAATCACTAGTAATATCACTTTCCTCTATTTTATTTACGGTATGCTTTATAAATTTGTTATCATATTGGTCTTTCGAATATATTCTAATACATACACCAGGTGCTACACGCCCAACACGTCCACATCTTTGCTGAATAGAATCTCTAGAAACAAACTCATCTCCTCTAACAATTGCGAATTGCTTAGCATCATAGGATACTGCATGTCTCAATCCAGTATCGATTACCCATTTAAGGGGAACTCCATATACGTCTTTTTCTATAGTAATACCGAATTCGGCGGCTGGTGTAGAAAATATCACTCTTCTATTATATTTTTCTCCAACAAAATTGCGATAATTATATCCACTTTCACCAAATATATACTTCTTAACTTCGTCATCTGTCTTAGATTCAAAGATTGATACCCAAGGTAATAGTGGATACAGTGATGGGTTCTTTTCTACCATCATATCAATAGCTTTCTTTAATTTATTACCAGCAGTACCACTAGTTACAAAAATAATTATATCACCTGTTTCATTAGATTGTAATAAAGGAATTAGTGTTTTCATTAACAATCCATTATTTGGGTCTTGAATTTCATTTGGTTTTACATTTTTTGGGTAAAATATATTATCTACTGGGTAGTTTGTAATATTCACTTCAGGTTCATATAAATCATATAATAATCCTAATCTAGCGAAATACGCTTCATACGGTTTTGTATCAATTGTAGCACTCATTACAATAATTTTAAAATCTGGGCGTCTTAGTGCTAGATCGCATACCATTGATAACAAAACATCCTGTGATATATTTCTAATATGAATTTCATCTAAAATGATACCCCCGTAATTTTCTAATTCTGGATTACTAGTCATATACATTTGAGCCCAACCATCGGTTGCATATAATTGTTTTGTCCAATTTTTATAATTAGATTCTGCACCATAAACATATCCAACGTGTTTTCCTAATTCACTATCCATACAAGTAGCAGCATATATTGCTGATGATTTGGTTGATTTTGTAGTAGGAATTGTAATTAAAATATTTTTCTTATAGCCGAAATAGTGTGAAAGCAACTTAGGAAAGGCTACAGTTTTACCAGAACCTGTTTTGGCTGTTAATAGAATTACTTGGTTTCTAGTTAATAGTTTAAATATTTTCATATTATCCTTATACACAGTGCCGTGAGCCCAACCTTCTCCTTTACCTTTTTCTAATAAATCTTTGATTTCTTTTTCTGTTTTGTTAGCAATCGATTTAGGATTACCTGTTTCTGCGGTGTATTTATACTGTTCGCTGTATGGTTGTTTAGTAAATGGATTTGGATTTTTGCCTTTTGGGTCCATTACACCAATTCTAAATTTTTCACCTGAAGAAAATACATCTTTTGCCATAGATGCATTTATTTTTTCAAATGTTTCTTTATCTAATCTCCGATCCATATCGACTATTATTATAATATAATATAATACATATCCAAATTATAATACAAATCAAAATTATAATACAAATAAAAAATTGAAAAATTTATTACTAGATATAAAAATTTCATTACACCTTTTCTCATTTAAAACAAAAAAAACAAACACAACACAATTACAATAACTATATACTAACATTAAAATGGCTACCTCTAGTATACCCGAACTATTCAAAATATCTGATGATATATTGATAAATCATTTTGCAAGAGATTATGAAAAAGCTGTAGAATTAGCAAGAGATGACACATGTAATACGACACTTGAAACATTTAAACAAATCGCTGGATTAATGCGACCAGAATATGTGCGGGGTGCTGTTAATAAAGATAATGACCGTTTTGGTAAATATGGTTGTATTGATCACTGCTTAATACAATGTGCTTTAGTATATCGTGGTATGAAACCTTTGACTATTGATAGACAATATAAAGGATATCAATTGATTCCAGATTGGTTTAGAAAACTTGGTTTAACTTATACAAAAATTCCTAGTATTCATAACTCGCATATTATAGAGAATGAATATGTGATATATCGTGAAAATTTAGACCCTAATAGTTTTGAAAGGGTTTCTATTTTCATTGAATATTATAGTAATACTCAATCATCTAGTGATGCTAGTCATCATAGTATAATGGGTTATTGTCTAGGCTATCCACCAGAAGACATTGAGCATTTCATCGAAGTAGCAAAACAAAGACAAAATGAAAACAAAATTTAAATTAATAAAAACTAAAAACATAAAAAAACTTAAAAATAATAATTAATTAAAATATATTTTTTTTTATATTTTCATTCCCCTTCAACATCTAGTCTCCAATCAATTCGTTTTCTACCTTTTCCCTTCAAATAATCATTAGCCTTCTCAAAATGTTTTGAACCGAACCAACCATTACTAGCACTCAATGGTGATGGGTGGACTGCCTCTAATATTAAATGTTTATTAGTATCAATTAAATTTATCTTTTTTCTAGCATCATTCCCCCAAAGAATAAATACTACATTCTCACATTCTTCGCTTATTTGATGAATAATACCATCTGTGAAAAAGTTCCATAATTTCTTATGCGAATTGGGTTTATTTTTAACAACAGTTAAAGCCGTATTAAGTAGTATTACTCCTTGAACAGCCCAGGACGTTAAATCACCACTAGATACTACATTGAACTGACCCCTTGGCATTTTATTATTAGATAACTCCTTGTATATATTGCGAAGTGATGGTGGGACTTTAATACCATCGGGAACTGAAAATGATAAACCCATTGCTTGACCTTCTCCATGGTATGGGTCTTGTCCCAAAATTACTACTTTAGTCTCTTTAATACTAGTTAAATTAAAAGCATTGAATATCTGTTCTTTTGGTGGATATATTGGATATGTATCACCCCATTTTTCAATATGGTTATTTATTTCCTGCTGTGTATTATCGAGATTATCCTTATTATCTAAATAAACCTTTATTAATATTTTTTTCCATTTTGTTTCTACATTTTCAATTAAATCTAGTATATTAATACTACGATTTTCACATACAGATGTCATATTTGTAGTATGTAGTATGTAGTATTATTATAATAATAAATGTAAATTATATTTTAATCACTAGAGGGATTTTTTTGAAAATATTTGATTTAATCTATATAATATTCTAATTCAATTGTTTCTATTATTTTTTTTTTAATTATTTTATATTATATTGTTTATTCAAATTTTATTAATAGCATTTTTAAGTATTTTTAAGTATTTTTTAAGTATTTTTAAGTAATCAATTTTATATTAAGTTAAAATAAATATGCTAGGTACAATTATATATGCAGTTTTAGATGTAAGTGCTAATGTAGTATGGTTTGCTGGTAAGATAACAATACAAACAGTATCTAGTGTTATAACATATGCTTTTAAGGATAAAACAATAACAGATAAAGAACTAGATGAAATAAGGCAACAACTATTGAATAAAAAGAAAGTTATGAAAGAATTAGAACTAGTGTATCATTATGCTAATAAATGATTGTTTTATGTTTTCTAATTTAAGATTTTTACATATTATCTATCAGTAGAATAATAGTTATTTCTAAGAAATCAAAAAAAAATGGTTAAAATACCAACAAAAATAGTAAATACTGTAGAGGAATATGTAATATTAGAAAAAGAATATGGAATGCCTATATATCATAATAAAATACTAGACGACACTAGGAAACTAATATTATCCAAAGGTAAAAAAGTTCATAATCTTAGAGTTAATAAAATAATATATGAAAGTAAAAATATTATTGAAAGATTAGTACTCAGTTTACTAGACAGTTCTAGTGATAAACAAAAAAAATCCTTATATAAAGTTCAATTAACAGATAAAAATGATATTTATCACAATGAGTTTATTAGAAAAGCACTAGAAGAATATCACCAAATAATATTTGATAAATACATACCAAATCATACACAATCTGTTGTTTCTAAATTCAATGATGAATTTATTGATATTATTATTAACAATAATAAAGAATATACAAATTATATAGAAAGTGTCACTAAATTAAAGGAACTTCCTAAAAATATTGATGATATTATTAAAATAATAGAGATGGATGCCAAAATTAGAGTAATATATAAGGATTATACTAAGGATATTTCACATTCTCGGTATAAGTTAATACATACAAATCATAAGTCCATTACACCAGTAGCATTTATGAGAATGATATTGCGTTATGGATTAACAAAAGATAGCGGACAACAATGGAGTTTAGGTTTAAATTTGTATCATTATATTGCTAAAATATTGAATGTTAATACAGAAATGTTTGGTAGTCCATTGAATTTTCTATTAAAGTATTTCTGTTCATTAAATACAGATACAGATGCTGATATGGGTTCATTGGGTAATTACTTTGAATTACTTAAAAACAAAACATTCCTTGAAAATAGCACAAATGGTTTGTATTGTCCCCCATATGTAGAAAAACTAATGGACGACGGTTCATTATATTTAAATGATATATTATCTAAATTTGAAAGTGAACAGAAGGCATATGTGGTTGTATGCTTTGTTCCAGAATGGACTGATGCTGATTATATGAATACAATGAAAAATAGCAAATATAATGTTATTGATAAGAAATTATTAAGAGGTGAGTATATTCATAGTAAGAAAAGCATTGGTAAGAAAATGTTAGTAACTACATTGGATTCCCATTGTTTCCTAATGCATTCTCTTAATAAAGATTTATCCAAAAAAGATAGAGAAGAACTAGAGGATAAATTTCGTAAGATAGTTCGTTTCTTAAGAAGAGAAGCAGATGATATGAAACGTAAAACAAAAAAGAGAATTTATTAAAAAAATTTATTTTTTTATTTTATTATATTTTACAATCAATATTAATTATAATGATATTGCGATAATCTTTAAAAATCATCATCATCATAGCCACCATTATTATGGTCATCACCAGCAATCCTACCTGGTGCTGATAAGAAATCATACACTGCTTTGGCAGAGTCGAACTTATCAACAGGGTATCCCCACGCAAAATGACCACCGCATCCGGTACACGTCATATGAAGACATCCCCCATTCCTGGATATTGGTGTCTGACAGTAAGGACATTTCATAAAGTAAATACCATCTACCTCATACAGTCCACCCTGTAGAGTAGCAATATCAGCAAGGTCGCCCTTTGACTTTTCTGCTAGTATTTCTGCCGCTATCCTATCTCGCTCAGCCTTTCCACAAGCAGGACATAAGAGAGTTCCTTCCTCAACAGCATCTCCACACTGGGACTTATATGGGAATAATACCGCACATTCCACATTCTTACAGAAGTAATGTGATATAGTGTGGTCAGTATTCTTAATAGCAGCATCAATATCATCATTCCCAGTAGGTTGAGGGAACTTACATTCTGGACATTGATGTCGATATGTTAGCAACTGTTCTCCGGGAGAATATTTTATATTCATACCTTCAAAACAGTCAAGGCATAACCAATGATTTCCACAAGCCAATTGTTTCATATTCCTTGCATGTATGGTGTCAAAACAAACACTACACTGTTTGAGAGATGACCCTACTAGTCCTGATGTGATATTCTCACGAAGACTATCAATAATATTACCCTGAAATTCATTAATCTCTTTGGATGTTAATGTGATACCTTCGCCATTGTGATTAAATGAAATATCAATCTTATCAACTACGTCCTTTACCTTAATGGAGTTTTGTTGCGAGAATTCTATAATCTGTGCCATTGTAATATTAGCACCAGATGATAAGAAATGTGCAAATTTATCTGATATCCCACTCAGACAAGACTGAAGTATCTTTATTAATGACTTTAGGGGAATAGGCACCGAGATATTAACCTTAACGGTCTCCGCAGTTTCACAATTATGATTTATCTTAATAAAGTTCATTGTAAGTTCCCAATTCTGTTCTAGCAATTCTGGGTTTAGAGGGTCTTTCAAACCCATATCTACGTGAGATGGCAAATCAATCGTGTCGTCTGTGTTTGGACCATCTGCAAGTGTCTGCATCTTAATAAGATATTCATTCAACTTGGTGATTAAGTCTTGAGGCAGAGGACCCTTCAATAATAACTCTATTCCATCGGGGGATACATTGTATGTATCATTTGTTCCTATTGGGCTGTCAAGGTATTCTATTTTAATTCCACCCTTTCGGCTGATACTACGAATTACACCAACGGCTGGAAGATTAGGTTGTGGCTCACCTGGATATGGTTGTTTAACACGAACCAAATCTCCCCGAAGTTCCATCTTACCATCTCCCTTTGCTTCCAATACTTTCTTAACTACTCGATTAACCTTCTCATTAGATAGTTTTTGAATCGCAGCAGTAAGCAGATGGACTTTATAACATTTGCTATAAACGTCAATTATTGCTTGAATTTCAAGAGTAATATTACCAAACATTTCCTCCTTGTAAAGTTGGAATGCTTTATGTAATGTAGCAATAGCAGTAAATCCCATATACATCGGGTTCAAAGTTAAGGAACCTTCTTTATAACCAAGCATTCGCTTAGTATATTCGGGGTTTCCTAAGAATGCCTTTTTCAGCATTGCTATCAGTATCTTTGGCACTTGAGTATCTAGTCCTAGGAAGTAAAGACCCATAATATATAGTTTGGCTCCCTTTACTGAGAAGTTCCCCCATTGAGAGAATATACTAGCAAATCCCATTCTACACTCTTCATCTGAAGCCGTTGGAGGAAGAACGAAGAACTCTCCTACACCTTTTTTTTCTAGTTTGATAGTTGGAACTATGGTTTTAAGAATATTCAATAACAGGGTGGGTTCACCGTTTCTGATAGCAGATAAAATGGATGGACTATCAGTAAGATGTTTTGAGAATAATATACTAGCAATGGCACTTTGTGATAATATAGCTGCCCGATATTCTTCTTCTACTGGGTCTTGAAAGGATGCTTCAAGCAAATTCTTAATATGGGTTGTTTGAGTTATATTCGCAATCCGCAGTAAATCTTCAATTGCTTGGAGATACTGCGATTTGTCTCCGCCAGGAATATTAGGGTACAGAAGTTTACACAATGCGTGTAGCTTCGTCCAGACGGGACTAGACATCAACATCTCAGGCTGCAATTTAATCATTTTAAGCATTAAATTCATCAACTTCTCTATAAGATGTGGATAATCCTTTCGAATTACCTTTGCTAAGTTTGATGCTAGTATCAGTTTATGAATTGCGATTCCCAAGTCAGGAACAGCAATATGTGTATCAGGTACCGATGGCATTAAACCATTATTGGCACTTAAAATTTTGTATAAATCGTTATAATTTGTTGATAATAAATGACTATCGAAGGCAATAGCTGCACTATTATTAGAACCAAGTGCCTGAGTGAATTGTTCTACTAGGTAGGCTTGTATCCGATCTTTAGTATGTGGAGAGAATATTACAACTACTTTTTGTAGCATCGGCATTGGTTTTTTCAATGCTTCCATAATTTTCCCAACAGCATTATAACCTGTGAACTCCCCATCTCCCTGAATTATCAGAGTAATAGGCACGTTGCTGGTCTCAATATAAAGTAATGCTTTCAATATCATATTAATATATGTGCCACAATTATAGGTTGTTAATTTAGTATATGCTGGAAATATACCATGGATTGGCTCTATTTCATAGTTCATACCAAATGGATATACAAGTATCTTTTCTATATCAAGACATTGCTGTAAACTCCTAGAGAGAATACCACGACTATTGCGTTGTGATTCCGAAACATCAAAACAACCTATAATTTTGCCCGTTATTTTGGGTAATTCATCATCTCTAAAGGTAGCACCAGGAAAGGGGTGAGTATTCACACCAATTACAGGAAGACTAGGTTTTTCTTTACCTTTTCCCTTGCCCTTTTTGGTAGAAGCACCACTATTTATACTAAGCAGTACGCCATTATTACCAGATGCAGCACTAGCACCAGGGGATATCAGAGCATCTACTAAACTGGGGTTTATGTTGTTAGACATTGTAGTGGTGGTATCTTCCAGGTAATAATGACTAGGAAGTTATGTGAAATATATATTTTAAAGTATTTTTTTTCAATTTTTAAAAAATTATTTATATTTTATAAAAAACTAACCAAAAATAGGAACAGTAAATATGTAAAACAAAAAAAGAAAATTTATTTAATAAATTAAAATTGTATTACTGAATTAAATTTATATTCTTACCAAGGTTTCCATGATGTCCAACTCAAGTTTGAAAACAATGAATTATTAGTAGATTGTTGTGGAGTATGAACTGGAACATCTGTAGTAGTAGGATTAGAACTAACACTAGTATTAATATTAGTAGTATTAGGAAATACCTGAAATGTAGGTGCTAAAATAGCCGCAGATGCGGACTGTTGTGGTTGCCAATTAACATTTTCAGGGTATTCTTCCTTATCATCTGGGATTGGAGTTGTCAAATACTGATTAACAATATTTTCTAATTGTTTAGCACCAAATGGTTTATTACGTCTAGTAAATATATTGGCGTTCTTTAATTCCGTAGCAATGCCATTATAAATTTCTTTTTTAGTATAAAATGATGTTCCTTCAGATAAGTTATAATTTGTTTTAACTCTATATTCTTTATACAAATCCATTGTTTTCCGCAATACACCAAGTTCTTTCTTATTTTTACCTAATCTACGAATACCATTAGTATCCCTATATGTTCGATAACCATATTTAGGAATACCAACGTGGTGTCCTTCACTACGTAATCGTAGAAATGTTTTACGAACTTTTTCACTTGTTATGTCAGAATGTTGCTGAGCTTGAAGGGCTGCCTGTTGGACTACAATTTTCTGACTACTAGGAATATTTGTGTTCCAAATAATGTTTTCCTTCACAAAATGTATTTCTACACCTTTTTCAGCAAGAATATCCAATAAAGTGAGAATACTAGCGGCATGTCTTCCTAATCGGTCAACGCTATAAACGATAAGTATATTATTTGAAGTTAATGGAATATCAACTGTCCAAAAGCCTAATTCACGGTCCATATTAGACATAAGTTTTTTCTTTTCATTATATCTGCCAGAAACACCATTGTCCTCAGCATATTGATGTACTAACATATTAAGTCCTTTAGCATATGCTAGATTATATATTTTTTGTGTATCAATACTAATATCATTTTTACTGCTAGTTCTTGTATATATTAATGCTGTTTTCTGACTACTTCCATTGTTAAATGATTTTTGAATTGATTTATTATGTTGGTTTTTAATACCAATAGTATTTAGTGTATTATCGGATATATTCTCTACAGGTTCGTTAGTTGTTGAGCCATCGCTCCATAATACTGTATAAAGTTTTTTGTTAGTATTGGGGTCAATAGTTTCACCAACAATATCAACAACTACATTTGTTTGGTTTTTTTTCATATTAAACTGCTGTCTAAGTTTAGTAGATGCTAGTTGATTAACTAGTCCATCAACTGGGTCAGTCATATTTATGGGTAAGAGTGTATAATTTTGTTAATAGTTTTGTTAATAGTTTTGTTAATAGTTTTGTTAATAGTTTTGTTAATAAAATATAAGTAAAATCAATTTTGGGTTTATATATTTGTATTTTTGCTATTAATAGTATTAATGGTGGTATAATATTATAAATAAGATAACATTAATCAATTTTATTTAAAATTTCATAATGAGTGTAAATCGATAGTTTTAATTCTATTATTAATATATAGAATATGCTTACTTCTATTCTGTCATCTAATATTTATCAAGCTTTATCAAAATGGGCATTAAGTAATAAAGAGAAAAACATTATAATTGACCCATTATCTTGCTTTATTAAATTATCATTATTAAATTTCTATCCCGAAGGAACTAAAATAAGTATAGCAAATAATCATATAACTTTTAATGAACCTGGTTATTTACAAGGTGTAATTAGAACTATAAAAGGTGATGGACGTGATGATTTACATAATATATTTAATCCATTACAGAAGGGGATAAGGTGGTATTGGAAAGATATTGGTGATGAAACTAAGTTAAATATGATTTCTCTACTTTTTGATATGACAATAAGTGGTTTATCAAAGTTAAAGAAAGCATACAATCCAAATTCAACAATTCAGCATACACTAGATTATTATTTAGTATGTGTTAGGGATAAAAAAATTATAAGGTCAGATACAACAGAAACTGACAATGATAATGATAATAATAATACTGATATTGGAGATGGTGCGGCAGATGGTTTAAATTTATCAGAAGATGATAATAATAAAATTCATAGATTTTTGAAAAGATTATGGAATGATAGGGAATTAGAGATAATAATAGGTATGTTAAATGAATTTAAGACGAAGTATGAAAATAAGAGTGATGAAAGGGATATTGAGAATTTAATTTTGTCAATAACTACATTTACGGAAAATAAGGAGAGAAAATTAAATGAATTCTTAGAAAATCATACTAAGGTTCTAATTTGAATTTTTTATTTATTTGAATTTTTTTATTTTAGTTTATGAATAAGTGTATCTTTAGTGTAAAATAATGGTAAAACATATAATAATATATAATAAAAATGGCAGACCAAATTATTGTTAAATTACAAAAGCAAATATCTATATTAGCAGATAATGTATTGGATTTAATGAAACAAAACAAAGACCTTGAATTCAAATTTAATCAACAACAAGAATACATTAATAACTTAGAAAATGCTACAAATAGAATAGAACTAAAATACGACAATTTCGACCCTAGTGAAAAAATAGAATATAAAGCCCTCGAAAAAATAGTATCACACCTACTTATGACAAAATTAGCCAATACAGGACCAAAAGGACCAGCTGGAGACAAAGGAATACCAGGCGAACCAGGCAGACCTGGTAGAGACGGTAAATCTGGCAGAGACGGTATTAACGGCAAAGATGGTATTAATGGAATTGATGCTAAAGATGGCAAAGATGGCATTGATGGTAAAAATGGACGTAATGGTAGAGATGGTTTGAAAGGACCAGATGGTAAAATGGGTATTCAAGGATTACAAGGTATTATGGGTGAGCCTGGACCACAAGGAATTAGAGGTGAAATGGGAGAACCTGGATTACCAGGAGATGAAGGACCACGTGGGTTGCCAGGAGTTCAGGGACAACCAGGACAACGTGGTGAAAAGGGACCACCTGGTAGGGTAGGTGATACTAATAATTTAGTAAAAATGGAAATAACAATGGAAGAGTTTGATGTATTGTATAAAAAATATATAAAATCTGAATATTACGAATTAGAAAATGATATTAATATTGAATAAAATATTATAAAACCATTTGAATATGGGAAACTGATTGGGGTTTAATTGGCATTTTATCTTTAAATATAGAGCCATCTAGTTCTGCCAATTGTTTTTTATAGTTATAGTCTTCCATTTCAAGAATATATAGTTTCATTCTATCAAATAATAGAATAGTATTCATATTGTTTTTTATATTTTTCCATTCATCATTTTTATATAAATTACTAAATAATAAAGTTTTCTTATTACCGAAAGTATAATAGAAACTAACACAAGATATATTTTTATCACATTTATTATAATATTGTGCATAATCTACATATTCAATATAATTTTTAGATTTCATAGCATCTATAACATTCTTATCAACAGTTCTTTTATTATATATGTAAAATACATTATTACTACTAATATATGCTAAATGTGTAGCATATTCATTTATCATTACATTTAATACATTTTTTAGTTTAACATTGATGTTATCATTATCCAATTTCAAACAATAAATATTTCGAAATTTATTATAAATTAGAACACAATTTAATGTTAGTCTAGAATAATCCATATGTTTGTCAAATTTTACTGTTTGACTAGATAAGAAATTATACAAATCAATTGTTTTATCTAAGTTATCCATTTTTGAGTTTTAATGTTTTTTTTAATGTTTTTTATATGATTTTTAGGATTTCTATGTAATATACATATTATACAAACTTCATAGGTTGAAAAAATAACTAAAAAATAAAAAAATAACTAATAATGTATATTGGGGTTTAAAATCCTAGGTAAAGTGATTTATAATTAGAAATACTCGCTCTACAATATGGGCATTGGTCTCCGCTATTAATTACTCCCTCTTTACATCGCTTACAGACACAGTGTCCACAAGGGTCTAAAAAAATTGATAATTTGGCAGTCTTACATATTTGACAAGGGGCTTCATTAGATATTTCCATAGTAAATTGTGATTCTATATCTTCAACATTTTCTCTATTCTTTTCTGATAATTCTTCATACCACATATTAATTCTTTCTTGTGTTTTCGCCAAATTGTTTTTACATTTATTGGAAATATGTTTAATGTTTTCATTCATTCTTTTCGCATCTTCTGTAATATTTGTACAAATACTCTTATTCATTGATTGTATAGAACGTAATTTTTTATATTTAGCACGGTCTAGTGATAAATTCCCATTCAAATCAATAATATCCTGCTTTAATTTGTTATGTTCCATACGCAATAATTCTAGATTACTTTGTAAATCATATATTCCTTCCATTAATACCATTTTATCAGCTTCCATATCCATTTTAATTTTAATTTGTGTATTATACCAAGATGTATTCCTTTTGTTGTAATTAAGTATTGATACATATGACCTTGGAGCCTCTACAATAACATCATCTATAACACATCGAAGACATAATATAACAATGTTCTCCATTGATTTAGTTGGTTCTTCACCAGTAATAGGATTGTAATTTGTCATCATATTACGCGGAATTGTTCTACTAGCACCAACATGATTAAAAGATATACATTCATCACATACATAACAGTGTAAAAATTTACCTCTTACAAACATTCTTTGTTTTAGGGTTGTATCTGGTAAAAACCAACCCATTTTATTTAATCGGTCTTTTGTAGAAGAATATATTTCTGGACTATGTCTTATAGCGTCATTTGTTGGAATTTCATCTTGTTCGGAAGAACTATTGTTAGAATTTCTAGGATTTAACCTATTATGTGGTGTATTTGTTATGATTTCGTTGTTATTAGTATCAGTCATTATATAAAAAGAAATAAAAATTTAATTAAATATTATATATATATTTAATTTTACAAATAAACTAGTATAAATTTATTCACTGTCTTCTTCATTAGAAGATTTGTCTTTGATATCATTCATTTTATCCATAGATTTATAAAAGTTATTAAACATATCATCATTCGGTATATTCATTTTAATTAAATCGTCATCATCTACTTCTGTGCTAGTATTATTATTTTTAGGTTTATAACTACTGTGTTTTCTACTAGGTTTAGAGATTGTATCACTAGATGATACAGTATTGTATCTTTCATAGTATTGTGTGGTTTTTTCTTCAATTAATTTGCTTTTGTTAACTTCTTTCTGTAATTCTTCTTTAGATGGTGGTTCATCGTCTAGTAAGTGTGCATTACGTGCCTCTTGTGCGTAATTTCGTGTATAACCACGTTTAGTATTATGACATTTTTTACACATCTTATATTTTAAGTATATACCACCTATTCGGGATACATTAGTTTTACACCCAATACATTCAACTATTTTATTTTTTATAATCTTATTAAATTTTATACTAGGATTTTCAAGTTGTGAATAACAGTTTGGACACAATAATTCTATATTAGGAATTCTCATATCATTATGTTTCCCATTAATACGTGCTAAAATGAGTTCTATAGGATTACGTAGCCAACTATTCTTAACACGACATGATTTCTTAGAACATTTATATTCTATCATATTCTCATTTAGTAGCAAAGCAATAGCAACATCGTCATTTTCAATAGACCCAGATTTAAACACATTTATCGACTTCTTCCCTTTTATTAACTCATTAATCCTATCTTTCGGGAAATATGGATTATCTGGCTCAACAGTCTCATCAGTATTGACAGTATCTTCACTTGTTTTATTACTAGTAGAATTTTTTGATTTTGTTGATTTATCTAGTTTGTTATTATCGACTAATTTGAATATTAACTTATTTTCCTTTTTCTTTAATTTTACTGCTTTTGTAGAAGTTTCATTTTTATTATCTTTTTCTTCATCATAATCGTCCATATCACTGAAATCCATAATTAATATTAATATTAATATTAATACACGAATGTTAAAGTAATGTTAAATATAATAATTTATAAAAATATAAAAATTTATTTTCAATTTTGAAGGAATTCTAAGCATTCTTTTGCTGAAAATCTTTTAATTGGATTGGTATCTATCATATGTCTAATTAGTTTATTTAATTTAGAACTAGTTATTTCAAGATATTTACCTATTAAGAAAAATGATACACCTAGAGCAAAAATATCATATTTATAAATAATCCCAGTTTCCAATTTATAGAATTCTGTTATTAATTCGTCATTATGATGTAATGTAATAATTTGATTATATAGTTTAGTAATATCTTCCATTTGAATAATATCTACATTTCCTACTAATCTATCAAAAAAACCCTTCTCTTTAACACTAGGATATTCTAATACATCGCGGTTCATTTGATAACTTTCTTTATATGCTGTTTCAGTATCATCTTTAATTGAATTATATGTATTCTTAATAATAATATTCCGTATTTTGGGTTCAAATAAGTATCTGCTATCTTTTAAATGTTTAATACGATTTGTTAGTTCATTAATTAAATACATATCAGGGGACATAAATGAAGGAGTTCCTTTAATAATATTAATATCATTTATGGTTTTTTTAGTAATATCAATATTTTTATTAATTTCACTAAAACCAAAATCTAGGTATCTTACATAGGCAGATTTACCATTAAATTCTATACCCATATTATCATATTTAATATCTAAGTGAGCAATACCATTTTGATGTAATAGTGATAAACCTTGTAGTAAATTTTTAATGATTATAGGGAAACGGTTTCGGAGAATTTTTCGTTCTTTTTCATATTTTTTAAGCACTAAAACTTCTTTAAATGGCAATCCAGCATCGATGGAAATGATGTTAATTGTGTTAATAGATGGGTCAATATTACAGGCTTTTTTATTTTTATCTTCTTGGAATTCTTCTCGGGTCATAATATTAGATGTAATATTAGAACGTTTGCCTACTTTATTTGTTAGATTCGCATAACACTGGTCTACAGCATATGCGAAAAATTTATGTTTGGGGTCTAGTTTTTTAATGGCGATGTTAATTTTTAGTTCATTAATAATATCACTTTCAATACTCTCATTATATACAGGAATTATTTTGCTAACTAATGATTTATTCTGAAAACGTGGAGGAATTGGTTTGTCGCATTCAATATGGGGTTTAATAGCACAACCATATGAACCTTGTCCTAGTTTGAGACCACCAGATTGTGTTTTGGTTATTTGGATTTGTTTATTTTGTTTTTGTTTTTGTTTTTTAGTTAATTTTTTAGTTAATTTTTTAGTTAATTTTTTAGTTAATTTTTTAGTATCTTTTAATTTATTTTTATATATAGTTTTGCTTTTCATACTGAATATATTACTGTTAAATTAGATATATATTTTTATGATAGTTAATCTTTTTTTTATAATAGTTAATATAAATAATTTTTTTAAAATTTATATTATAGTATAGTAAATATCAAAATAAAATAAGTAATATAATTGTAATATGAAACCGAGAAATACAAAACAGAATATTACAAAACGCACTCATAAATCAAAGACTAATAGTGTAGATGTGATTAGCAAGACAAAGAAAAGTTCTGAATTGCTATCTAGGAAACAGACAAAGAAACGTGTTTCTTTACAGGATGGAGGTGCTGTAAATTTAAGAAAACTAAGAGCACAAATGTCAGCATTTAGAAAAACATCCGCTATAGAACTAGATAAAATGACAGTTAGAAAGGATACATTGTCAGATTTAATTATTACAATTCAAGATAAAATTTTAAAAATGAAACTACACTTTGATTCTGAAATTGGACAAAATATAATAAAAATCCTAGACAATGTATCAAATACTTCACTTAATGATGGTCGTTCAGAAAAGGTTAAGAATGAAAAAGAATTACTACAAACTAGATATAAGTTATTTAGTCAAATTTTCGGTTATGGTAGACCTTTTGAATCTAAAATGAAATTTAAAATTTTACCAACTAATATAAAAAGAGGAATAAAACCCCGTGATGTGCTAGACCTAGATAAATGTGGAACAAATGTTGGAAAATATCCAGTTATTAATAATAAGAAAAAAATATTTTTAAATGTACTTACTGGATTTCTTCCTACAATTGGTGTTTTAGGAGTTGATGGTATCACAAATTTATATAATAATATTAGACAGAAAAAACCTGCTAGTGTTGAATGTTGGGTTCAACTATTCCGATTTTTAGATGCCGATTTGAGCTATAAATTAAAGAAATATCAAAATGATTATGCCCGTTTACAGAGAATAACAGATACAATATCTAGGTTTATTAACCAATCTACAGATTTAAAAACAACTATTGAAAAACGTTTAACTGATGTTCAAAAAGAGGGGAGAGGTGGTTTATTTACTGAACGTAGAGCTGCACGAATTAGACAATCTCTAGCAAAATTGGAAAAACAAGAAACAGCCCTTAAAACGTTTAACGCAGAAGTTGGTAAAATGAATAAGGCTTTAGTAGAACAAAACATAAATATAACCAAAATGAGGGAAGAATACAATGAAGTGTATTATTTTGATAATATTGAATTAATCGGTGAATATAAGTTTAAAACTAATTATACATTTGAAAGGTTTTTGAGCGGTGATGCTAAGAAATCTATTAAAGATAAAGGAAGTGATAAACAAATGAAAGGTTTTTTAATACAAGAACTTAGTAATTTAAGTAATAACTTTAAAACCCATTTGGCTGATTGGAGAAATCATTTTGTAAAATTCTATAATGGTAAAGGTGCTGATCCGACTGATTTAAAAGCTATAATGGATATGACACAATTAGATAAGATTGGTTTGGTTGATTATAACGACCCTGTAAAATCACTACAAAGTTATGAAGCCCTAGATCAAGCATTATTACAAATTATGGCGAATTATGCGATTGATGATTCTGATGATTTAGCAAGATATGATTTAGGTGCTATTACAGCAGGTAGTTCAAAAAATATGTTAATGGGTAGGAGAGTTGGTTATGATAGTAGTGTTGGTAATGATTTAAAAGATGAAGATAAAGAGTTCCATCATTTAGTAGATTATAATGATTATGGTAGTGGTGTAGTTGATGATACATCGAAACAACAAAATAAAAGAACTTGGAAATTACCTAAATACGTCCAAAAAATAGCAGATTATGATAAAAAGATTAAAAACAAATTTCCAAATATTGATAAAATAAGAGAAATTTATAATGGCGACTATAATGGAACTCTATTACACAATGATTTTTTACCATATATTAAAACAGCAATTTTACATACAGATTATATCATTAAACAGGAAGATATTCTACCTGGAACATATGCTTATTATAAATATTTATATGAGAGATTATTGAAAGAATATCAGTATATACAAGAAGATTTATACGATAATATTGATAGAAAATATAATA
>Ga0181597_10000931_pt1 | contig 33240 bp, 26 predicted proteins | sample 041ome_5_FD_148647 | JGI IMG/M metagenome (GOLD analysis project Ga0181597, IMG submission 148647) | Coastal salt marsh microbial communities from the Groves Creek Marsh, Skidaway Island, Georgia - 041403US metaG (spades assembly) | ecosystem: Environmental > Aquatic > Marine > Intertidal zone...
CGTAACGTAAGCGTACCTGATTGCCAGGGTACAAACGGAAATATTTTTTTTCGGGTTCAATCATAAAGTCTTGCCGCTCAATCCAAAGCTCGCGCGTTAATTTGATGACGCGTTTGCCCCGTGATTCATCTTGTGGGTGATTGGGGGCAAAACAATCTTCGACCTGATCCTCGGCGTAATTACTAATCACCAATTTAATAGGGTCGAGTACTGCCACACGGCGTTCACAGCTGGTATTTAATACCTCACGCATGGCATCTTCCAGGGTCACGTAATCAATCCAAGAATCCGCTTTTGATACCCCAATACGATCAGTAAATAATTTGAAGCCTGCAGGTGTGTAACCGCGGCGTTTTGCCCCCACCAGTGTAGGCATGCGAGGATCATCCCAGCCACTAACATGTTGATTTGCAACCAACTCAATTAAGCGTCGTTTGGATAGCACCACATAGGTTAAATTCAGACGCGCAAACTCATGTTGTTTCGGTAATGGATCAGTAAGCAGACCATTACTTTTTAGTTTCATCAGCAACCAATCATAAAAAGGACGTTGATCTTCAAATTCGAGGGTACAAATGGAATGGGTAATCCCTTCCAAGGCATCTTCAATCGGATGCGCAAAGGTATACATGGGGTAGATACACCAATCATTTCCAGTCCGATGGTGTTCTGCATGTTTAATTCGATAAATGGCAGGGTCACGCATATTAATATTGGGTGAGGCCATATCAATTTTGGCCCGTAAGACCATGGCGCCATCAGGTTGTTTACCTGACTTCATGGCAGCAAATAAGGCAAGATTTTCATCCACGGTTTGTTGACGATAGGGAGAATTTTTTCCTGCTGCAGTTAATGTGCCGCGATTTTCACGAATTTCATCGGCGGTTTGTTGATCAACGTAAGCATCACCGGATTGAATGAGTGAGACGGCCGCTTCGTGCATAAAAGAAAAATAACTGCTGGCATAGTAGAGATTATCTTCATCCTTAAATTTCCAATCAAAGCCTAACCATTGCACGTTATCGATAATGCTGCGCACATACTCTTCATCTTCTTTTTCTGGATTCGTGTCATCGAAGCGCAGATGGCAGGCACCTTTATAGTCTCGCGCTAAGCCGAAATTCAAAAAGATACTTTTGGCATGACCGATATGCAAATAACCATTCGGCTCAGGCGGAAAGCGTGTGCGAATTTTAGCACTATCTATGGGTGCGTTAGCATGATGGCTTGCCCCACCGGGTGACCCAATCCATTTTTTATTTTGATAAAGATTTTCGTTTAAATTTCTATCAATGATGCTGCGAATAAAATTGGAGGGTAAATCGTCTTTTATTTCATGATCTGACATAGGCGCCATTTTACACTGTTTAAGGATGAATTTTGAGTAAAAATACCATGGTATGATTGACTTTATTATTTTCTAAAATAACGTATGTCAAACCTTCTTTTTTCAATATTAGCGGATCTGGCGGATGGTCAATTTCACTCCGGTGAAGCAATCGCTAAAAAATACAATATTTCGCGTGTTTCTGTGTGGAATGTTATCGGTGAGGCTGAAAAAATCGGTGTTGATATTTTTTCCGTGCGGGGCAAAGGCTATAAATTAACGCAACCGATCATTTTATTGGACAGTAAAAAAATCAAACAAGCAATTGGTGAAGAGGCCAGTTGGTTTCATATTGAGGTCATTGATGTGGTCGACTCGACCAATACGCTGATGATGCGGAAGGCGGCTACCGGCTATCCGCATGCAGCTTGCTTGGCTGCGCATATTCAAACAGCAGGTAAAGGCCGACGCGGTCGGCGATGGATTTCAGCGTTAGGACAAAATCTTACTTTTTCTTTTTTATGGCGCTTTAAGCAAGGTGCTGCCATGTTATCGGGGTTGAGTTTAGTGGTAGGCATTGCCCTCATTCGTGCGTTTCAAAAAATTGGTCTTCAGCAAGCGTTATTAAAATGGCCCAACGATATTCTTGTCCTAGACAATGACCTGTATCGAAAATTAGCCGGAATTTTAATTGAATTGCAAGGTGACATGGAGGGCCAGAGCTTAGCTGTCATTGGCATAGGCATTAATCTTGATATCTCGAAGAAACAAATTGAAAAAATTGATCAACCGGCAATCGACCTGCATAGCTGTTTAGATGAGGCAATCAATCCAAACGAATTGCTTGCGATCATCATTAAAGAATTAGCAGCGGCACTCTCACAATTTGAAAGTGAGGGTTTTGCAGGCATGAAAGAAGAGTGGAAAAATGCACATGCATTTCACGATAAAATGGTTGCCTTGACGAAGGGTGATGGACAAATTATTCAGGGCCGTGTAAGTGATATTACGGATGATGGTGCACTGCTTATTCATACCGAAAAAGGGGCGACCTCTTACTCATCGGGCGAGATTTCTATTATAAAAAATTGGAATAATGCATGAATTTATTGATCGATATTGGTAATTCTAGTGTGAAGTGGAGACTGCTTAATAATAAAAAAATAATTTATAATAATCAGTGTTTTATAAAAGATTTTGAATGTAAAAACTTACCATCAGACAGCACCATAACGGCAGTGTTAATCGCTAATGTGAACCATGCGTCGTACGCCCAATCGATCCATACCTGGTATCAAAAACAATCTGTGGTTGTTGACATATTAAGCCAAAAATCACATCCCAATTTAATCAATAATTACCAAGAAAAAGAGCGACTCGGTATTGATCGATGGCTAAATGCATTAGGCGCTTGGAATCATTTTCAGCAATCGGTTTTTGTTATTTCTGCCGGCACTGCCATCACCATCGATTTTGTTGAACAAAGAGACAATGACACTCCAGCTTATCAAGGTGGTATGATTTTACCCGGACTTACGACCGCCCTTGGTGCTTTGAATCAATCGACGGCTAACGTTAATGCAAGCATGAATGCAGATATTAGTTTCCCGGCAAAAACCACGAATGCGTCGGTATCGACAGGTATTACTTATGCGGTTATGGGGGCGGTCAATTTAGTCTGTCGAACCCAACCGGCGTCAGTCCCGTTGGTAATTACTGGCGGTGATGCCGATTGGCTATTAAGTCATGCAGATCCAGCGTGGCAATCACGCCTCACAGCACAGAAAGATTTAATTTTTGAGGGAATGCTAGCTTATCTTTAAGGGGTCCGTTTTTTGATATACAGATCCGTGATGGTGCCTTCTTTGATTTCTGCCGCCATGGCAACCGATTCAGACAGTGTTGGATGGGGATGAATCGATAAACTAATATCATGTGCATCAGCACCCATTTCAATCGCCAATACTGTTTCGGCAATAAGTTCGCCAGCATTAATACCGACAATCGCTGCACCAATAAGACGCTGGTTTTTTTTATCAAAAATTAATTTAGTCATGCCCTCCGTGCGTGAGGTGGAGAGGGCGCGACCGCTTGCGGCCCAGGGGAAGACAGCTTTTTCATAATCAATATTTTGGGCTTTTGCTTCTTCTTCTGTGATACCCGCCCACGCTATTTCTGGATCGGTGTAGGCAACCGATGGAATGGTCATGGCTTGAAATTCAACCTTCTCGCCGGCGATCACTTCGGCGGCAATTTTACCTTCATGCGTTGCTTTATGAGCCAGCATGGGTTGGCCGACAATATCGCCAATTGCATAGATGTGATCGACATTGGTTTTCATTTGTTTATTGACTGGGATAAAGCCGCGCTCATCGACATGCACACCGGCATTTTCTGCTTTAATGAGATGGCCATTCGGTTTGCGGCCCACCGAGACAAGCACACGGTCATAGACTTGCGGTGTTGGCGCATTTTCTCCAGAAAAAGTAACACTAATCCCTGCTTTGGTTGCTTGCATGGCGGTGACTTTGGTATTGAGCATAATCGCTTCAAAACGTTGGCTCATCCGTTTTTGCAACGGCCTGACGATGTCACGATCACAGCCTTGGATTAATCCATCGGTCAGCTCAACTATGGAAACTTTACTGCCTAATGCGTCATAGACGGTTCCCATCTCAAGCCCGATAATGCCACCACCAATCACCAGCAGGCGTGTCGGAATGTCATGTAATTCGAGGGCACCCGTGGAATCCATAATGCGGGGATCATCCGGGGCATCAGGCATTTTGATGGGTTGTGAGCCGGCCGCGATAATACAGCTGGCAAACTGTACGGTTAGTTTTTTATTGTCAGGAGTGGTGACGAGGACATGATTGGTGTTACTAAATTCACCGTAACCTTGGATTACCTTAACACCCCTTTGTTTTGCCATCTGACCTAAACCCAGTGTCAGCTTATTTACCACATCATTATTTTTCCACTGCTTAATTTTTTCCAAATCAATATTTGGACGATTAAAACTCACACCATGCTGTGAAATTTCTTCAGCATCAGTGATAACTTTGGCGGTATGCAAAAGGGCTTTGGAGGGAATGCAGCCCACATTCAGGCATACCCCACCAATCGCGGCATAGCGCTCAACCAGAATGACGTTTTTGCCTAAGTCTGCTGCACGAAAAGCGGCGCTGTAACCCCCCGGGCCAGAGCCGAGAACCAAGACGTCACAGCTATGATCCGCACGGCTATTTTTTGCTACCGTTTTCGTTTGTTCTGTTTTCTTAGGAGCAGACACCAAAGCTTCAGGCGCTTGTTTTTTTGTTGCGGTCGATACCGCAGATGACGCCGTTGCATCGGTGGTTGCGAGCGATAAAATGAGTGAGCCTTTTTTGACTTTATCACCGATTTTAATGTGTAAGTCTTTTACTGTGCCTGCTGTGGGTGCGGGAATATCCATTGACGCTTTGTCAGATTCGAGCGTGATTAAGGCATCCTCAACACTAACTTCATCACCAACCTTGACTAAAATATCAATCACATCAACTTCAGCAAAGTTGCCAATATCTGGCACCGTTATTTTTGTTAGTTCTGCCATAAACTCAAAGTAAAAGTCGTCTTACGTCAGATAACATGGCACCAAGATGGCTGGTAAAACGGGCACCATCAGCACCGTCAATGACACGGTGATCATATGAAAGTGAGAGCGGTAAAATTAATCGCGCTTCAAACGCTTTGGAATCTGGATTATAAATCGGCTGCATCGATGCACGCGAGACACCTAAAATTGCCACTTCTGGACAATTAATGATCGGCGTAAATTTCGTGCCGCCGATACCGCCTAAACTGGAAATGGTAAAACAACCACCTTGCATGTCTTCCATTTTCAATTTTCGTTCACGTGCTTTTTTTGATAATTCTCCTAAATCCTGTGCAATATCTAACACATCTTTTTTGTATACATCTTTGACGACAGGAACAACTAAACCGTCAGGGGTGTCGCAGGCAAATCCGATATGGTAATAATTTTTTAATATAAGCATTTCTCCATCGGAAGAAAGCGAACTATTAAAGGCAGGATAAGTCCGTAAAGCATTAACACAGGCCTTCATTAGAAAGGCAAGCAAGGTTAATTTTGCACCGCGTTTTTCTGCTTCTTTTTGCATGGATTTTCTAAATGCCTCAAGATCCGTAATGTCGGCATTATCAAATTGTGTTACGTGCGGTGCTGTGACCCAATTACGATGCAGGTTAGCCCCTGAGATTTTTTTAATTTTAGAAAGTGGTTTGGTTTCAAACGTGCCAAATTGAGAAAAATCAATGTCCGGCATCGGGATAGGCGCAAATTGACTGCCCATCGATTCACTTTTCGGTTTTGCTAATTCACCCTTAACAAAGGCCTGGATATCTTCTTGTAGGATTCGGTTTTTCGCCCCAGAACCGTTGACTAAGGCAAGATTTACTCCCAGTTGGCGAGCAAATTTTCTTATTGAAGGGGAGGCGTGACTATGTTTACCTTCACTGACCAAGACACTCTCACCAATCGGCAATGGATTTTCAGTCGGTTGAATGGTGGCTGGCGGTTCAGGAGCAGGGCGCGTCGGTTCAGGAATAATTTTCTCAACGACCTTTTCAATCTGAACTTCTTTTTCAATTTTACGCTCAACGGGCTTGCTTGCATCCGCTTCCGTTTCAATAACAGCGACAAGACTCCCTTCTTTGACTTTATCACCCACCTTTAATTTAATTTCTCTAATGACGCCAGATTTCGGCGCGGGAATATCCATCGAGGCTTTATCAGATTCAACGGTAATTAAAGAGTCATCCGTGCTGATACTGTCGCCCACATTAACCAACACATCAATGACGTCAACGCTCTCAAAGTTGCCAATATCAGGTATAAGAATTTGCTCAGTTGTCATTTTTTTTGTTACACACTTACCGGGTTGGGTTTTTGTCCATCAATCTTGAATTTTTTAATTGCACTGATTAACACCGTTTTGTCAATTTGCTTGCTATCCACTAAGGATTTCAATGCTGCAATAACGACATGGTAGCGATCTACCTCAAAGAAACTTCGTAATGCTTCGCGGCTATCTGAACGTCCATAACCGTCGGTACCAAGGGCTATAAAAGGATTAGTTAAAAAGCGTGCAATTTGTTCTGGATAAGATTTCATGTAATCCGTTGAGGCAATAATAGGGCTTTCTCTATCCTGAATGATATTTTGAATAATGGCATTCCTTTCTTTCTTATCCGGGTTAATTCGATTCCAGCGTTCAACGTCCAGTGCATTGCGGCGTAATTCCGTGAAGCTCGTCACACTGTAAACATCAGCAGCTATATTAAAATCCTTCTCTAGCATGTTCGCTGCTGCAATAACTTCACGTAAGATAACCCCACTGCCCATGAGCTGCACTTTTGGCCCTTTAACTTTAGATGTTGAGAAAGAATAAATGCCATCGATAATGCCTTGTTCGATACCTTTTGGCATATCGGGGTGATGGTAATTTTCATTCATGACCGTGATGTAGTAATAGATATCCTCTTGATTCTCAATCATACGTTTGAGACCCTGCTGAATTATGACAGCCAGCTCGTAAGCAAAGCAGGGATCATAGGATACACAATTAGGGATGGTGGCAGACAGTAAATGACTATGGCCATCCTCGTGTTGTAAGCCTTCACCGTTTAATGTCGTTCTTCCGGCAGTTGCCCCTAATAAAAAGCCCCGAGCTCTTGAATCACCGGCCGCCCAGGCGAGATCGCCAATACGCTGAAAACCAAACATGGAGTAGAAAATATAAAAAGGAATGGTTTGAATTCCGGTATGGGTGTAAGAAGTCGCCGAAGCGATCCAGGAGGAAAATGAACCGGCTTCAGTAATACCCTCTTCGAGAATTTGCCCATCTTTCTGTTCTTTATAAAACATGACCTGATCCGAATCTTGCGGTTCGTAAAGCTGGCCGACGGATGAATAGATCCCCAATTGGCGGAACATGCCTTCCATCCCAAAAGTTCTGGCCTCATCGGGCACGATCGGGACGATATATTTACCCAATTCTTTATCACGTAGCAAGGTACTTAAGATCCTGACAAACGCCATAGTCGTTGAAATCTCACGATCACCGGTGCTTACGGTCATGTTGGAGAATGCGTCCATCTTCGGCACGGTTAATTGATTGCCTTTACGACGTCGGGTAGGGACAAAACCACCTAACTCTTGTCGACGTTCCATCATGTACTGCAGTTCAGGTGAGCCCTTTGCAGGTTTATAATAGGATAAGCTCTCGACCTCTTGATCACTGATCGGTAAATCAAAACGGCTACGGAATGCCTTCAACGAGGCGATATCCATACTCTTTTGTTGGTGCGTAATGTTTTGTCCCTCACCAGCGTCACCCATGCCATATCCTTTGACTGTTTTCGCCAATACAATGGAAGGTTGATCTTTATGCGCCACTGCGGCGGCGTAGGCCGCAAAAACCTTGTGCGGATCATGACCGCCGCGATTGAGACGCCAGATATCACTGTCCGACATCGCAGCAACCATTTCTTTTAATTCGGGATACTTACCAAAAAAATGCTCGCGCGTGTATGCGCCACCTTTGGCTTTAAAGTTTTGGAATTCGCCATCAACACATTCTTCCATGCGTTTTTTTAAGAAACCCTCTTTATCCATCGCAAACAAAGGATCCCAATAAGAGCCCCATATCACCTTCAGCACATTCCAACCGGAACCGCGAAAGTTTGATTCTAATTCTTGAATAATTTTTCCATTGCCACGCACAGGACCATCAAGGCGTTGTAGGTTACAATTCACAACAAAAATAAGGTTGTCTAATTTTTCCCGCGCGGCCAATGAGATGGCGCCTTGTGATTCTGGCTCATCCATTTCTCCATCACCGCAAAACACCCAGACTTTACGATCGGACGTATCGGCAATACCCCGGTTGTGCAGGTACTTTAAAAAGCGTGCTTGATAAATTCCCATGATAGGCCCAAGCCCCATCGACACGGTCGGGAATTGCCAGAAATCTGGCATCAACCAGGGATGTGGATAGCTGGATAACCCGTTACCACCGGTCTCCATACGAAAATTATCCAATTGTTCTTCTGAGATTCGGCCTTCTAAAAATGCACGCGCATAAATTCCAGGGGAGGAGTGACCTTGAAAGTAAATCAAATCCCCATCAAATTTATCATTTGCCGCACGAAAGAAATGATTAAACCCAACGTCATATAGCGTTGCTGATGATTGAAAGCTGGCAATGTGACCGCCAATACCAGGGGATTTCATATTGGCACGTAACACGGTCATGACCGCATTCCAGCGGATAAGCGCACGAATACGTCGCTCCATATCTGGATTACCGGGATGGCGCTGTTGTAAATGTGTGGGGATAGTATTGACGTAAGCGGTGGTGGCATTATAGGGTAGGTTGGATCCGGATCGACGTGCTTGGTCGATCATCATTTCAATCAGGAAATGCGCCCTTTCTGTACCATGTGCCTCAATGACAGAATTTAGTGATTCAAGCCATTCTTGCGTTTCTTGTATATCATGATCAGGAAAAAAATCCATGTATCGCTATCCTTGAGATGTAAAGGTAAATATATTGGAATTAATAATATATTACCGAGTCAATTGATGAGACATTATAATAGAACTTCACGGTTGATAGTCGATTTTAGATAAAAAATATTCACCTTGTTTTTTATAAGTTATTAATTATTAATAGAAAAATAGGATAAAAATGAAAACAAAAATTCAATTTTTTGAAAAAAAGTTAACCGAAAAGCAATTTACTGCTAAGGCGCACTATCTTTATTTAACGGATACAGAAAATAAAGCCATGCCTTTCTATAACTTAGTTTTAGCAAAATTAAATCGCAACCAAAAAAAATTCAATGAATTATCCAAAAGCGCAATGCAACTGGATTTGCCCAACGGCAGCTTGATGAGCCTGGTGAAGGTTGAAAAAGATGAAACTGTCTTTAACAATCAGACGAGATTGCGAAAAGCAGTGATGCCTTTGCTCACAGAAAAACCTAAACAACTGCATGTTATTTTTGACGGTAGTTTTGATGAGCAGGTCATACAAAATGCTATTTATGTTGCCCTTATCAATGCGCAAACACTGGTCTCGATGAAGAAAGTGGCAGTGAAAAATTATCTAGCAACACTGACTATCTATGGGTGTAAGAAAAAGCCGCAACTGCATAACATTGAATCGTTGGTGGAGGGTAACACCTTAACAAGAAATTTAACCTTAACACCACCGAACAATCTCACGCCAACCATCTATAGAAATGAAGTGAAGAAATTTGCACGCGCCAATAAATTGGTCTGTAAAGAATTTACCATGCCACAGTTAAAAAAAATGGGGGCAGGTGCATTTTATGCGGTGGGACAAGGATCGGAACCACTCGATGCGGCGATTATGCATGTAACTTATAACCCAAAAGGGGCGAAGAAAAATATTGCATTGGTCGGCAAAGGCATTTGTTTTGATACCGGTGGACATAATTTAAAACCGGCAAAATACATGAGTGGCATGCATGAGGATATGAATGGTTCGGCCGTGGCGTTAGGTATTTTGCAAGCTGCAGTGAGAGCTAAATTAACTGTTAAAATTGATTGTTGGTTGGCGATTGCGCAAAATCACATTGGCCCTAAAGCTTACAAGCAAAATGATGTGGTGAAAGCATTGAATGGAATTAATATTGAAATTGTGCACACCGATGCGGAGGGACGGATGGTGTTGGCCGATACGTTAACCCTTGCCTCGCGCAAAAAGCCCGATGCCATTATTGATTTTGCAACACTCACCGGTTGCATGGCAGTGGCGATGGGCGATCGTTACAGTGGGGTTATAAGCAATCGACCTGAATTGGCGTGTATGGCGGTCGGCGCTGGCGCAGAAGCGGGCGAAAGAATTGCAGCATTTCCTTTCGATGAAGACTACGAAGAAGATTTAGATAGTCAAATTGCTGATATCAAGCAATGCACCCTTGAAGGCGGCCCAGACCATATTCATGCGGGTCGATTTTTGGGTCGCTTTATTGAACATAACGTCCCATGGTTACATGTCGATTTATCATCAAGCAATCGTAAGGGCGGCTTGGGTGCAGTGAGTTCCGATGTCAATGGTTTTGGTGTTGGTTTTGGCCTGAAAATGATTCAAAAATTAATAAGCAAAAATTAAGAATTTTCAATCAACTGTTGCAGATCTTCCTTTATCTCCAAAGCATGCTTACTGGGAGATACGCTGCGGTATACGCGTCTAATCAGACCCTCTGGATCAATAATAAAACTTTGCCGTTTGGCAAATTTAAAAATGAGAAAATTATTTAACGCACCATATTGTTTAGCAACATTGCCACCCTCATCGGCTAGCAACATAAAAGGTAAATTATGTTTTTCTTTAAATTTTTGGTGTGATTCTGATGAGTCAACACTAATCCCAACAATCGATGCATTCAATTTTTTAATGTCGTCAAAGTTATCTCGAAAAGAACATGCCTCTGCGGTGCACCCAGGTGTATCATCTTTAGGGTAAAAGAAAACTACTAGCCACTGACCCTGAAACGAGGCAAGGCTAACGCTTTCTCCTTGTGAATTTTTGAGATTAAAATCGGGCGCGACTTGACCTAATAATTTTGCTTCATTTCCAAAAGCGGGTTTTTTTAATACCAGCACGATCAGAAAAATAATGGCAATGACTAAAATAGCTTTCATAGAATTAATTTACTACAAAAATTACAAGAAGAAAAATGACAATAATTACATAACCAATTTTTTCAATAAGCTTTTTAATTATTGCATCAATGTTTTTATCGAAAATTTTAGTCAAGTAAGCAACAAGAAAGAAACGTCCGCCTCGGCCGATAATTGAGCCTAATATGAATGGGAGCAATAACATATTTAACGAACCTGCGGCAATTGTGAAAACTTTGTATGGAATTGGAGAAAATCCGGCTATTAGGATCGCCCAGAATCCCCATTCGCCAAACCATGATACCGCTTGATTATATGATTCTAGGTATGAGGAATTTATCAGGTAAGGTTCTATCACATTAAAGGCAAATTTGCCGATAAAATAACCAAACAGGCCACCCAAAACTGAACTTAAAGTTGTTAAAAAAGCATACCAATAAGCTTTAGCTGGAACGGCAAGACACATCGGCATTAGCATCACATCTGGAGGTATTGGGAAAAAAGATGATTCTGCAAAACTAATGCCAAACAAATATTTACTTGCATGGCGGTGCTTGGATAAATCTAAGGTTTTTTTATAGGTATTATCTAAGACACCTGATATTTTTTTTAAGATCATCAACGCATTCTATTCGATTTTTAATAAATAATTAAAAAAGTTAGAATGATCTTTTAAATGCCCTCGTAGCTCAGTGGATAGAGCATCCCCCTCCTAAGGGGAGGGTCACACGTTCGATTCGTGTCGAGGGCGCCACATTTTATATTTCAGAGAACTGATTTGGGCACACTTTAGTCACACTAAGGAGTGAACATGGCAACTATTAGGCGAAGATGAAAACCAAACAAGTTTTATATGATGGCAAGTGCGGTCTTTGTAATAAAGAAATACTTTATTACCAAACAATCGCCCCCAAAGGTAAATTTGAATGGGTCGATATAACCATCACTAAAAATTTAGCTCGCTATCCTTCGATAACTCTTCGTGATGCACTGATGAGCCTTCATGTAGTTGAAGGGGGAAATATTAAATCAGGTGTGGATGCATTCATTGCAATCTGGTCTGAATTGGGCTACTTTAAAATACTCAGCTTAATTGTTAGGTTACCCATTGCTTATCAAATTGCATGTTTTTTGTATAAGCTGTTCGCTTATTATCGCTTCAAAAATTTACCTCACTGCCAGCCAAAGGAGAAATGACTATGGAAGATAAGCGTTGTTGTGGTAGCGGTACCTGCATCATCAATGCTGAAGGTGTTTGTTGGTGCGGACAAAGATGGGACGGTGAAAAAATGATTCTAAAACAATAGTTTAGTCTATCTCAGCGGATATAGTCTTACATCATAATGGGAGCATCTTGCATTCTATTTGTGCCAAGGTGACACTTTTCAAATAAAAAATATTGAATTTTTTTAACATAGTGATATGATTCGCTCGAATTCAATTTGAATTCTTTTTTTAAGGAAAATCATGGCAAAATTACTTGTCGCTTTTTTAATGTCATTAGTTTTATTTGGCTGCAATAACAATCCATCTTCTGATGTTTCTGCATCAGATACCGAGCCAACCCAAGAAGTACCTGCAGAAGATGCTCCAATGGATGAAGCGCCTGCAGAAAATGCAGACAGCGAATAACATGTCTCTCTGAAAAACCACCTTCGGGTGGTTTTTTTGACCCTTTTATAAAAAAATTTTCTCTTACATTAAGTTAAAATGCTGTTAACCAGCTATTTTTACTAAGACAAAATAAATTCAAAGTGAAAAAAAATTTACTCTTCTTTTTTGTTGTTCTTTCATTCTTGGTGCATCTACTTTTCTTCTCAAATGTTCATTATTCTATTCAGCAACCGGACCCAGTTGAATCTTTGAAAATTAATTTATTACCAACCTTTGACAAAATTTCTGAAAAGAAAAGTGCTAAAAAAACGGAATTGAAAACAAAAGAATCATTGCAATCTGTTGAGAAAAAAAATCCAACATCGGTGTTGCAAGATAAGGTGATAGAAAAAAAACCTGACATGCAAATCAACAAAAAAAAAGAAATGTTCCCCGCCCCGTTATGTGAGCTATGCCAACCAGTGGAGGATATCAGCGTACCAGATGAGCCGCCAGTTTATGGTGAGACAATCAAAGATATTCAATTTAAATTTAAAGTATTGTACGAATTAGGACCAAATAAATCCTCACAAGACAGGATTAACCCCCTAGGACAAACGAGCGTTGAAAAGAAAAACAAGGAAACTCCACGTGTTTCAGAAATTGGTTTCTTAACTATTCACTACAGCATTGATGGCAATACCTATCAAATTAACTATCACGCGCACGCCACAGGTTTTACTTCACTGATTTATTCGGACGGCCTAATTCAAAAAAGCCAGGGCACAATTAAAGAAGATGGACTGCGACCGAATTATTACTTATATCAATATGGCAAAAAAAAACGCAACGAAGCTTTTTTTGATTGGCAGAATAAACGCTTACGCGTATTAAAAAATAACGAAGAGAAATTTTTTGATTTAATGGAGGGAGCACAGGATCAGTTAAGTATCTTTTTCCAGTTTATGTTCCTCAACCCACTCGAGAAAATGCAAATTCCCATTACCAATGCAAAGCTATTTAAAACTTATGATTATCAATATGTGAATGAGGGTGCGTTGGCAACAGCAATAGGCAATGTTAAATTTTTACATATTGCTAAGTTTAATTATGAGGAGCCAGACAGGATTGATGCCTGGCTAGCAAAAGATTATGGTTTTTTACCAATGAAGATTGCTATTACTCAAGATGATTTAAGTGTCATTGTGCATGAGATTGAGGCGTTAACTATTTTGCAAAAGCATTAACTAATCTTATCATCGGCTATATGGTAGCGAGGATCCTCAATACGGTTGATTTCAACCATATCTTTGGCAGTCTCCAGAATATCAACACAATCCGGGCTTAAGTGAACCAGATGTAATTTTTTACCAGCAGCTTTATACTTGCCGGCAAGATTGTCGATTGCCATAATAGCCGAATGGTCAACAACCCGAGAATCTTTAAAGTCAATAACGATATCTTTCGGATCATTTTGGATATCAAACAACTCATGAAAATTCTTTGCTGAGGCAAAAAATAGGGTGCCACTAAGGTGATATGTTTTAAATCCTTGTTTATCTATCCTGGTAGTCACCTCAATTTTTTTTGCATGCTTCCAAGCAAAGACAAGCGCTGAAACAATGACGCCAAGAATAACGGCAATAGCAAGATCCGCGATGATTGTTACACCGCCGACCAATAATCCAACAAAAATATCTTCTTTTGGCACCTTGCCAAAAAGACGTAACGTGCCCCACTCAAAAGTCTTTTCCGCGACAACAAACATGACACCAATGAGCGCTGCTAAGGGAATTAACTCTATCCAATGTGATAAAAATAAAATAAAACTTGCAAGAAAAATTGCTGTGGCGATACCCGATAAGCGTTTTAGGGCGCCATTGTTAATGTTTATCATACTCTGCCCAATCATAGCGCAACCACCCATACCACCAAAAAATCCTGTGATGATGTTGGCGGCACCCTGTGCCATAGATTCTTTATTTGGCCGTCCACGCGTATTAGTCATATCATCAATAAGATTCAGGGTTAATAAGGTTTCAATCAGACCGATGCATGCTAACAAGAATGCATAAGGGAAAATGATTTGAAGCGTTTTAAAATTATAGGCTACATCTGGCAAATGAAATGCTGGTAGCCCACCGGCAATGGAGCCTAAGTCACCAACGGTTTTGGTATCCAAACCAAAAAAACCAACGATGGTAGAGACAATAATAATCGCACCCAACGAGGAAGGGATTGCTTTAGTTAGCAGCGGAATTAGGTAAATGAGTAGCACAGTCAAAGCCGTTAAGCCCAGCATTGTATAAAGGGCAGCACCAGACATCCACAAGGAAACACCATCAGTGCCTAATTCTTTGAAGTGGCCAAATTGGGCGAGGAAAATTACAATCGCTAGCCCATTTACAAAACCCAGCATCACCGGATAGGGCACCATACGAATAAATTTTCCGAGTTTAAAGAGAGCAAAAGTGACTTGTAATAATCCCATCAATACTACGGTGGCAAAAAGATAGTCAACCCCATGTTCGACAACTAGAGCGACCATAACGACAGCCAACGCTCCTGTAGCACCAGATATCATGCCTGGACGACCACCAAACACGGCAGTAATAAGACAAACAATAATAGCTGCGTAAAGCCCAGTTAATGGCGACACATGGGCAATTAATGCAAAGGCAATAGCCTCCGGCACCATCGCTAAGGCGACGGTAAGCCCGCTTAATAGATTGGTTCTGATCTCGTTAATTGAGTTACGCATAATGTTGTTGGAGATAAAGTACTTAAAAAGGTCGCTAATCTAACACATTTTCTAACTAATTGTTTATTTGATGTTTTTTAGTTTGTTTTATTATGTTTTGTCTATATAATGCGCGTCTAATCGATTGCCTTGATAAAAAGTTAAAGCCAATCTATTTAATTACTTTTTCAAAGGAAATCTATGTCATTTCAATCGTTTGGTTTTATTGAACCAATCAATCAAGCAATCGTAAAAAACAATTATTTAACACCAACGCCTATCCAACAAAAGGCGATTCCGCATATTCTAAATCATAAGGACGTATTAGCTTCGGCACAGACAGGTACTGGGAAGACAGCCGCATTTTGTTTGCCACTCTTAAATTTAATTGGTCAAAGCCGTCCAGGGCACCATCAAAAAAGCTTGAGTCCGGATGTATTAATATTGGCACCGACGCGTGAATTAGCCAATCAAATTGAAAAAGAGGTTATCCAATTTAGCCGCTACATGCGTGTAAATACACTAGCAATTACAGGAGGCGTATCCTATAACCTGCAAAATCGCCTGTTAAAAAATCACCTGCATTTTGTGATTGCGACACCGGGGCGTTTAATGGACCTTATGCGACAAAATAAAATACAACTTAAGCATATTAAAGCGATGGTAATTGACGAGGCAGATCGTATGCTAGACATGGGTTTTATGCCTGACATTAAAAAAATCTATGAGGCAACATCAAATAATCAACAGATGATGATGTTTACCGCAACCCTCACTCCAAACATAGAAAAAATTGCACAAAACTTCTTAAAAAATCCAGTACGGGTAGCCGCTGAGAATAAAATTGAAGCGCATAAAAATATCAAACAGTATCTTTACAGTGTAAAAAATTATGAGCACAAGAAACAAGTATTAGAAGAAATACTAAGCGATGACGAGCTAAATCAAGCAATCGTATTTACCTCAACCAAAAGAGATGCGGATAAATTATCACGCGATCTATTTACAATCAATCATCCGTCTAAAGCTTTACATGGTGATTTGTCGCAACGCCAACGAACACAAATTATTGATCGATTTAAAGACAATAAATTAAAAATTTTAGTCGCAACAGATATTGCTGCACGAGGAATTGACGTCAAAGAAGTAACGCATGTAATTAATTTTGACCTTCCTAGAAAAGCTGAAGATTATATTCATCGTATAGGCCGTACAGGTCGCGCGGAGAAACTGGGTAAAGCTTATAGCTTGGTAAACACCAGTGACCGCCCAATGATTAGAAAAATAGAACAGTACGCAAAAATATCCATGGAATTTCTGACAATGAAAAATGATGAGCCAGAAAAAGACTTTCGCAGCGAGCCTTTTAAAAAATCATTTAAGAAAAAGTTTGGTGTGAAGAAAAAATCAAATTCTTTTGGCTCACGCCGAAGAAATTCAGCTAGCTTTCCTGCGTAACTTTCTGCTTAAAGTAAGTAGGGAAGAATAAAAGCAAAGACAAACCCAACGAGGTAAATAAGGCTAGATATAAGTAAAATTAGACCCGAGCGCTGCCTTAATCGCTGGCACGCTTGGGCTAACTTTTTATCAGAGGGACAAGGTAAATGTTGTGCTTGACGGTAGGTGATCCCAGCAATAATCAGCATGACAAAAGCACCAATAAAAATCGGTATTTTGTAGGAAGATTTACCAAAACATATATTTTCTATAAAATGTCTTTCATGCGAATGTACTCAAATAAAACGTGGGCAACATGGCTTGCTTGGATGGCGATGGTCTTTTTGCTCATCGGTCCCATGCTGGGTAATGCCCATGCAAGCCAAGAGGATAGCTTTGTCGATGTAATTTGTTCGGCTAATGGCATCAAGCTTATAGAGTCCGATACTACGCTAACGGATTCACCAGAAAATTTAACGATGACGCATTGTGAATTTTGTAATTTTGCCGCTGGGAAAGCCATTGATAGCAAACACGTGTGGCCTTCTTTTGTGGCAAACAAGCAAGCACAATCTTTCTTACCTGACGATAAAATTTCTTTTATAAGCGCCAGGTTTATTAATTTTAATCCGCACGCCCCGCCACAGCATTAAGTTTCTTTTTCACGGCCAATAAGGCCTTCCAAACTAATTTCATTTAGAAGAAAGTTCTATGAGACAACTTATTTGCATATATTTATTTATGGCACCGATGCTGGTAAAAGCAAATTCATTCAACATTGATTCCATTCAAGTGCATGAATTTGCTGAATCACCATTTGGTGAAAGTAGCTTAATTTTTAACGCGATTGAGCTGCAAGAGCCGATTAGCTATGACAGTGGTGAGCTATTAGATTATTTTTTGGGTGTTAATCGAATACAAAATGGTGGGTTTTCAAGCCTGCCCTCTATACAAGGCCTGAGCGATGACCGCATCAAAATAAAGATTGATGGCATGGACTTAATTTCATCATGCGCGAATCATATGAATGCACCGCTGGCTTACGCTACGCCAGCGAACATTGACACTATGTCGGTGGTGGCAGGATTATCATCAGTCAGTCAAGGGGGAGATAATATCGGTGGCGTTATTAAAATCACCAGCAACATCATTGATTTTTCTAGCAGTACCGCATGGCATGTGAACCAACGCGCCCAAACTTTTTTTAAAAGCAACAATGACACGCTTGGCTTAAATTATTTAATGACCGCAAAAAATCATGATACCTCACTGCGTTACTATGGCTCCGGGGTTGAGGCAAATAATTATTATGCCGGCAGTGCATTTAAAGCGGCTGGCTTGGCTGCCACTGGTCGCGGCTACCTAAGTGCTGATGAGGTAGGGTCGACAGCATTTAAAAACACCAATCACCAAGTAAATTTCGCTAAAAAAATAGGTAATGATTTATATGATTTTCAAGTGGGTTATCATTACAGCCCCTATGAATCGTTTGCTAACCAAAGAATGGATTCAGTCGAAAATAAATCATTACAAACGAGACTTGCTATTAAAAGCAATTATCATTGGGGTAATGCAAAAACAGCTTTCTATCTTGACGATACGCAGCACCGCCATAACTTTGGCCCTGATAAACAATTTATTTACAATTCAGCGCCTGGTATGCCAATGCAATCGGAAGGTTTCACAACGGGACTTAATCTAGACGCTGAAATCTATTTGAATAATCGAGATACATTAAAGACGGGTATTGAAATGCAATATTACCGGCTGGATGATACGTTTGATGCAGTACCTGGGTCTGTAATGATGCAGCCAAATACATTTGTTAATATCAATAATGGTCAGCGTGATCGAGTTGATTTTTTTGCGCAATGGGATCGAATTTATAGTGAGCGGTGGCTAACCTCTGCCGGGATCCGTTATGGTTTTGTTAGAACCGATGCAGACCAAGTGCAAGGATACAGCACAACGAATAACATGATGACACAGCAAGTCACGGATTCTGATGCCTTCAATCAAACTGACCGAACCAAACATGACCATAATATTGACCTTAGTTTGTTGGCAAAATTTACACCGAGCAAGCAAGCAAATATTGAGTTTGGCTATACCATGAAGAGTCGTAGCCCTAACCTTTACCAACGTTACACTTGGTCAACTTGGGCAATGGTAGCAAATATGAATAACTTGTATGGCGATGGCAATGGTTATGTGGGCAATATTAATTTAGATAGTGAAATCGCACATAAAATTGGTTTTTTGTATAACTATGAAGACGCTGAAAAAACATGGGTATTTAAAATGAATCCGTATTATTCCTACATCACTGATTATATTGACGCAAAGACGCTAACCACGCGCGCTGATGGGTTTCGCACAATGCAATTTGTTAATCAAGATGCTTACCTATATGGAATTGATGCGCTTGCAGGTACGAAGTTATGGAATGATGAAGCTGTTGGAACAATTGCATTGTTAGCTAAATTAAATTATCAACGAGGTAAAAATAAGGATAACAACACTAATCTTTACAACCTGATGCCCATTAATTTTACACTTACCCTTAATCATCGTTTAGGTCAGTGGGAAAACACTATTGCCTCCAAATTAGTTGCTAAAAAAAATAAAGTTGATGCTGAGCGGCTAGAAAGACAAACGGCAGGTTATATGGTGGTAGATCTTAAATCATCCTACCTTTGGAATACATTGCGATTTAATGTCGGCATTGATAACTTGTTTGATAAAAATTATGACGACCCTTTAGGGGGAGAATACCTCGGTCAAGGCAAAACGATGGCATCTGATGGATCAGGATTAACAAAATCAACCGGTTCACAAGTTCCTGCCATGGGACGAACATTTAATATTTCACTCACTTACACGTTCTAGTATTTGAGTATCAAAGTCTATAGGTTTATCATGAAGTCATGAATAAATTTATTTTTTTAGTAATGTTTATATACAGCCCCTATGTTTTAGCAGAAACAAATGGGTCATTAGAAGAAATCATTACTGAAACAAAATTAGCCACTGACAATGGGGCATGTGACCAAACTGCATTAATCGATAAGCAATTATTTTGTGTCAAAAAAAGTCTTATTACCCTTAACTCATGCGGAAAAAGATCCGATTGGCCTTGTTTGGATATCGATGGCTGTTTGCTTATTGATAAATATGTTTTAAATGATTAAAAGCAAAAAAGTCTATTTTGTTTTAAGTATTTTTTTGCTAATTTTTATTTATTACTTTGCTACAAACCCTTATTTACATCAAGAATATGAATGTGAGAAAAGTAATATCGCAGTTAAGCAAAAATTAGTTATTAATGTATATCTGCCACGTTCGTATGAGGTGATATTTAAAAGTCAGATTTATCCAGCACAATCTTGCCTCTACAATGAATCCTTAACGTGTATTTTACTTGTTGAAAATTACGAAACGGGCCGAATTAGTTTTAACAAGGATCAATTAACTTTAGAACATCATTGGGAGCGTTACGAATCTGGTGAATTTGTCTACGATCAAACGCAAATCATCAAGACAAAAATGCAAGATTTTTATACTTGTGAGTAATTTTGAATAGTGACCATACAAACCATTGTGTAAAACTTTATATGAGTTATGAAAATCTTATCGGCAAGAAATTATGTGATATTGCAAGTAACGAAAATTTAAGTTACGTAATAAAAAAATTACCTTTTCCTATCGCTAGCCACACAAATAATACCGTACCAACATTCAATTACGCCAATGACGCAATGTTGCGCTTATTTGGTATGCATGAGTCGGAATTTATTGGGTTAGATTCAAGACTTTCTGCGACCCGATCAAATCAGGTTGAGCGGCAAAAATTACTCGATGAAGTTCATCAGCATGGATTTATTGAAAATTATCAAGGCTCTCGTGTGAGAAAAGATGGCACAGAATTTTTTATTAAGAAAGCTACCATTTGGAATGTATATAATGCAGAAAATGAATTTGATGGGCAGGCAGTCATTATTTATGAATGGTCAGATTAACTTTTATTTTTTTAAATTACTTTGTCGTCTTGATGTCGGCGATTCCAGTGATACTTTGCCGAGAATGCCTTGACGGTAATCGCCCAAAAATGTGACAGCAGCTTTGTGAATATCCAATTCACCACCTTTGATCTTAAAGCCACGGTATTCCGCAATTGCACAAAGAAATGACTCATCATTAGGCAGCGGCAAGGCAAGCTTATATTTTTTAATTAATAGCTCTGCGTAGGACATTTTAAGGATGTCGTATAACACCAATGCTGTATCAATCTCATCGTAGGCGTTAATACCAATCGTATGTGATGCAGCCAATAAAAAACCATCTAATGCATTATCAATTTTTGGCCACATCATTCCGGGGGAATCGGTCAGTATCATCTGATTATTCAATTCAATCCTTTGTAATGATTTTGTTATGGCGGGTTCATTCCCGGTTTTTGCAATTTTTTTATTCTTCAGCGAATTCACGATGGTTGACTTACCCACATTGGGCACCCCCATGATTAACATTCTCAGAGGTTTAATTGCGGTGCCTCGATGGGGCGCAATTTTTGTGCATGCCGGTAGTATTTTTTTAACTTCGGAGGCGTGTTTTGCTGAGATGGCAATACATAATGTTTTTGGTTGTTGGTTATAAAAACTTATCCACTCTTGCGTAATTTTGTCATCTGCCAAATCTGCTTTATTTAATACTTTAAGATGCGGGCGTTGCCGTTGATTGCGTATGGACTCAATCATGGGATTTGTTGATGCACCAGGAATACGCGCATCTAAAATTTCAATGACAAGATCATTGATTTCTAACGCTTCTTCTATTTTCTTTTTGGCAGCGGTCATGTGCCCTGGAAACCATTGGATGCTCATCTTTGCCCTTTAAAAATTAACCTTATTCTGTATTGAGGTAAACTTATTCTTATGACGCTCATTGAAGAAATTAAACCCCAGCAATCCATTGAATTATTAAAACACCTGCATATTTTAACGCGCGATGGAAAAATTAATCAGGATTCTCGGCGTAAGTTGAAGCAAGTTTATCATTTGTACCAGTTCATTGAGCCTATTCTGAAGGAAATTAATTTAATTAATTCAAATTATTTTGTTGTCGATCATGGTGCGGGTAAATCTTACCTTGGTTTTATTCTCTACGATTTATTTATTAAATTAACGCAAGGCAAAATTCTTAGCATTGAACGCAACAAGGAACTCGTCTTTTCTTCTGAGCAGTTGGCAAAAAAATTTAATTTTGAGCGAATGCAATTTGTTGCTGCTGACACAAATCAAGCGAACGCATTTGTTAAAGAAAATGTGGATATTGTGACGGCACTTCATGCATGTGATACTGCGACTGATGACGCACTCCATTTTGGGTTAAAGAAAGAAGCGGCATGGATAATTTTAATTCCATGCTGCCAGGCAGAGGTAGCTAAACTTCTAAGAACACATAAAACTCAGTCACTAAAAAATCCACTTGCAGAATTATGGCGCCATGCTATTCATACACGTGAATTAGGAAGCCATTTAACGAATGTGCTCAGATGCCTCCTGTTAGAATCGCAGGGTTACCAAGTCACCGTAACTGAATTGGTCGGCTGGGAACACTCAATGAAAAATGAGTTGATCATAGCAAAAAAAACCCAACAAATTAAAGGCAATGCAAAGGCGCGAATTGAAAAAATACTAGGCGAGTTTAATCTCCCCGAGTTAAAATCGAAGTTTATTATTTAAGCTTTGAGGAAGGTGTTATGCAATTAATTCGTCGGTTTTTTTTCATGTCATTTGTTTTTTTTTCTAGCTCTATTTTTGCGCAAGACTTAAGTGGCCAATACGATTGTGTCGGACAAGATCTGCATGAAGGCGAATTTAAGGGTACCGTGACAATACAAATCCAACCAGATTACAGCAATCAACAATATCAAAGTTATTCCTTTGAGTTGAGCGTACCTGATTTTGGAATTTATCGCGGTTTTGCTGCTGGGGAGGGCATGGATGTTGGTATTTACTTTGCACTGGAGGCTAAAGCAAATGAAGATTACGGTGTGGCGACAGCCAAATTCTTTATTAATGAAGATGGAAATATGGCATTTAAAAAATTTTATTACGAGCCTAATTACAAAGGTGGCAATACTGGAATTGAAGAGTGTGTAAGGTTAAAAAAAAATAATTAAACAAATGGCTTTAAAAAAATAAGAGGCAACTATCAGAGAATTACCACAAAAAATTTATTTTCCTGAAAATCTTCCGGTAACGGAAAAACATGACGAAATTCTTAGAATCATTCATGAAAATCAAGTCAGTATCATCTGCGGCGAAACAGGCTCTGGTAAAACAACACAGTTACCAAAAATCTGTCTTGAGCTAGGACTAGGCAGTAAGAAACTTATTGGGCATACACAGCCAAGGCGCATTGCTGCCCGTTCTGTTGCCACCAGAATTGCAGAAGAAATGAATTCAAATTTAGGTGAACTGGTGGGATTTAAAGTACGTTTTGCTGAAAAAATATCAAAAAAAACAGCAGTAAAAGTCATGACAGATGGCATTTTGCTCGCTGAAACCCAGAGTGACCCCCTGTTAAAAAACTATGATGCAATTATTATTGATGAGGCTCATGAACGAAGTCTTAATATTGATTTTCTTTTAGGTTATTTAAAAAACCTCATCACGCAACGACAAGATTTAAAAATTATTATTACCAGCGCCACGATTGATGTAGATAAATTTTCAGCGCACTTTAATAACGCACCGATTATAAAGGTGTCTGGCCGAACCTATCCGGTTGATGTTATTTACCGTCCGCTAAAAAAAATATCAGAGGCGTTAATTGAGGGCATTGAGGATGGCATCGTTGGAGTTATTAATGAGCTCGGTAAAGTAGAAGGGGATATTCTTGTATTTTTACCTGGGGAGCGCGATATCCATGACACAAAAAAATACTTATCCGATCAATTTCGTGATCGATTTGATGTTCTCCCATTATTTTCTCGTTTACCGTTTAAAGATCAACAAAAGATTTTTCAAGTTTCAACACAACATCGAATAATTTTAGCTACCAATATTGCTGAAACATCATTGACAGTCCCTGGTATCAAATACGTTATTGATGCGGGATTGGCAAGAGTGGTGCGCTATAGTCCAAACCTTAAAATTGATCAGCTGTTAATTGAAAAAATATCAAAAGCATCAGCGAATCAGCGTGCAGGGCGCTGTGGACGCATAGCACCTGGTATTTGTATTCGCCTCTATGACGAAGAAGATTTTAATCTTAGACCCGATTTTACTGACCCTGAAATAATTCGCACATCCTTAGCCTCAGTTATTTTACGCATGGCTGACCTAAATTTGGGACAAGTTGATAAATTTCCTTTTATTCACCCACCCTCGAATCGATTGATACAAGATGGCTACCAACTTCTGCAAGAATTGGGTGCGGTTGACAAGCAAAACAAAATATTACCGCTAGGTAAACAAATTGCAATGCTACCAATTGACCCAGCACATGCCAGGGTACTTCTAGAGGCTAAAAAAGAAAATTGTTTGCATGAAATTTTAATCATCATAAGTGCACTGAGTGTTTCCGACCCTAGGGAGCGGCCGTTAGATAAGGCAGAACAGGCTGATCAAGCACACCAACAATTTCATGATCCAGATTCAGGCTTTATGATTCTTTTAAGATTATGGAGTCGATTTCAGCTCGAGGTAAATAAAAATCGGAGCAAACAGCTGCGGCAATTTTGTCAAAAATATTTTGTGTCCTATAACCGCATGCGTGAGTGGCGAGAATTGCATAAACAACTGACAAATATTGTCGAAGAAATGAGCTTTAATATTAACCAAAAAGAGGCAACTTATGACCAAGTACACCGAGCATTATTGGCTGGGCATCTCAGTAATATTGGGCAAAAGGAGATTGATGGCCCTATGTATCTTGGGGGAAGAGGGGTGAAGTTTCTCATTGGTCCACGATTATTTAGAAATAAGAATTTTAAATGGCTTATGGCGGCAGAAATTATTGATACCGGCAAAAGGTATGCGCAATGTGTAGCAAAAATTGATGTTGCATGGGTCGAGCAAATGGCAACGCATTTGGTTGAGTATGAATACGCAAATCCAAGATGGAATAGCAAGCTTGGTCGGGTTGATGCAACACAAAAAACATTGCTTTATGGCTTGATTATTAACCCGGCAAAAACCATTCACTATGGACCCATAGACCCCATTGTGTCGAGGGAAATTTTTATACGGCAGGCTCTGGTTGAGGGTAACTTTGAATCGCAAGCGCCTTTTTGGCAACACAATCTTGAGCTTATCAAGGAAGTGGAAAAGCTCGAGCACAAAGCGCGTCGGCAAGATATTTTAATTAATGATGATATTTTGTACCAGTTCTATGATGAAAAAATTGAAAAAGATATTATAAATTTACAGGCATTCGAATCTTGGCGAAAAAAAATTGAACAAGAAAATACAAAGTTTCTATTCTTAACTAAAGAATTTTTAATGCAACATGACGCGGAAAAAATTGATTTAGTGCAGTTTCCTGAACACATAAAAATTGGCAGCATAGACGTTAATGTCAGTTATCATTTTGATCCCAATCATCCTCGTGATGGTATCTCAGTCACCTTACCTTTTTCGCTTATGAGCCAGATTCAGGAGAATAAATTTTCTTGGTTGGTGCCTGGCATGATCCGAGAAAAAGTAACTTTTTTAATTAAAAATTTACCCAAAAATTTGCGTGGTCAATGCGGCCATTTACAAAATGCCGTGACTGAATTTTTACAAAAGAAAAATAATACGACAAATTTTAATGAGGCATTTACACATTTCATTCGAGAAAAATCAAACTCCGCATATAAATTGTCAGAAGAGGAATTAGCAAACCTACCCGAACATTTGAAAGTTAATTTTATTTTGATTGATCAAAATGACCGAGTGATCGATGAAAGTAGAAATTTAAACTTACTCAAAGCAAAAAATAAAGAGATGGTGACCGAGGTAATTGAAGATATTGATTTTGGTATTGAAAAAACGCAACTTATTTTTTGGCCCGATTATGATATACCCGAAACTATAGAAAGAGAATGGGAAAACCAAATGATAACCGGTTATCCTGCACTTATTGATCGGCATACGCATGTTGACCTGATCGTGCTCGATGCAAAAGAAGATGCTTTAAAAGAGCACGCAAAAGGGATAAAACGACTCCTTAGGCTCCAGCTCAAAGATAAGATTAAAGTTTATAAAAAAAATTTTCTACAATCAGGATTGACCACGATCAAGTTGACAAAAATTATTTCACCCGAGACATTAATTGAAAATACAGTTGATATCACTATAGATGAAATTATTTTTCGATATCAAGAAAGTATCAGAACTACAGTTGAGTTCTCTAAGCTTTTAGTTGAAGCCAATAAGAGCCTTGTTCCACTATTAAATGAATTAACAGCTGCATTAAAAAAAATAGCAGAAAGCTATTATCAACTGTCTCTTGCAAAAGATAATTTTCAATTCATGTCGAAAGCGATGCAAATTGATTATGAGGAGCAGTTAGAAATTTTATTGCCGCCCTATGAGTTGCCACTTTTTCAATGGAGCCGCATTAATCTGATTGACAAATACTTAACGACGATGCGAATAAGATTTGAAAAGTATCTGCAAAGGCAGCAAAAAGATCATGAATCGATAACACAAATTAGTCGCTTAAAAGATAAATGGATTGAAAAAGTCATTCAGTATGTCGAAAGAGATTTACCTATACCAAGCGCTTTTATAGATTTCCAGTGGGATTTGCAAGAATTAAGGGTATCGTTATTTGCTCAAGAACTTAAAACGGCTCATCCCATATCAATCAAAAGAATGAACGAGCGATGGACAAAAATGATGGACCTGTAAAAAATGAAAAATATTATCGGAAAATTTTTTAATTATCGGGCTGACCCATCTTTCTATGATTTTGCTAAGATTTCAGTTGAAGTAAGTGAGAAAGATAACTTGCGTTCTATGCACATTGGTAATGATACGATTCAAAGCGCAATGCATCTAAAAAATCATAATCAATTAGTTTTAAATTACACCAAAGTGATTGCACTCAGCTTAATTTTTAACACCAATCCGGCAAAAATTTTATTTTTAGGATTAGGTGGGGGTTCATTACAAAAATTTTTTTTTAAATATTGTGAAAAATCATTTACCAAAACCATCGAGATTAATCCACAAGTCATTCAGGTTGCAAAAAGCTATTTTTTTATTCCCGACTCGGATCGCTTGGAAATTATTCATGATGATGGGGTGGATTATTTGAATAACCATAAAGACACGTATGATCTTATTGTTTCAGACGCCTTTGACGACGAAGGCCTTCCAGATATTTTTAAAGAAGAAAAGTATTATGAGCTGTGCCATTCTCGACTCACAAAAAATGGTATCTTTGTTATAAACCTGTGGGGATCTGATCCTAAATCAAAGCTCTACATAAAAAAAATAAAAATGATTTTTAATAATCAGGTATTATTCGCAGCAGCTGATAATCCTGGGAATGTAATTGTTTTTGCATTTAAAACTTTACCCAAAGAGCTTCGTGTGGAGCAACTAAAAGAGCAAGTTAAAAGTCTGGAGAACAAAACCAGTGAAGACCTCATGATTTTTTATAATCGCTTAATAGAAAGTGCACCATCCATTAATGGCCATCGATTAAATTTTTAAAGGATTTATTTTGAGTTTACGTTTTTTTGCAACCTGCCCTAGAGGACTTGAAGAGGTTTTAGTGGATGAATTAACGCAGTTAAAAGCCAAAGATATCATGCAGACTGATGGGGGAGTGAGTTTTACTGGAACAAATGAGCTTTTGTACCGTGTAAATTTATCGAGTCGGATTGCGACACGTATTTTAGTTTTGATAAAAGAGGGTTTCTATAAAAAAGAGGACGACCTCTACAAGGCGGCATTATTTTCAGATTGGGACCATTGGTTTACTGAAAACCAATCAATTAAAGTCAGTACCAGTGCTATTTACGCACCCTTAAAAAGTCTAGATTTCATAACGTTAAGAATTAAAGATGCAGTCTGTGATTTTTTTAGGAAGAAGACCAATAAGCGGCCTAATGTAGCTATTAGAGATCCCGATATAAAAATCCACCTTTTTTTAAATAAAAATCAGTATTCACTCTACTTAGATGCTTCAGGCGCCCCCTTGTATCAGCGTGGATACCGTACCAATAGTGTGCAAGCCCCCATCCGAGAGAACTTGGCCGCCGGTATTATTGCTTTGTCAGGATGGCAACCAGGCGAGGCTCTGCTGGATCCAATGTGCGGGAGTGGCACCTTTTTAATTGAAGCAGCATTAATCGCTAAAAATAAAGCACCTGGCTTGGACCGTAATTTTAGTTTCATGGCTTGGAAAAATTTTGATGCACAACTTTTTAACAACATTAAGACTGAATACTTAACACAGGTAAAAGTATCTCGCTTTATGAACATTTATGGTTCAGATCGGGACATGAGTGCAGTGAGGATAAGTAAAAAGAATTTGGCATTAGCAGATTTGGATGATTGCATTAAACTGAGTTGCGCTGAATTTGCTGAGATAAAAGCACCCGAAAAAATGGGCGTTATGATTACGAACCCCCCTTACGGTGAACGTATTGGTGAAAACGAAAGTTTAAATTTAGAATACCCTGAGTGGGCACGACAGTTGAAAACTGCTTTTACAGGATGGCGAACATATTTTTTAACGAATGACTTTAAAATGCCAAAACTCATGCGTTTATCACCTTCAAAAAAAACGCCGCTATATAACGGCGCATTAGATTGTCGATTATTTGAAATTACTATCGTCGCTGGCAGTAACCGAAAAAAAATTACTTAAGTGCGTTTAGCGCTGCATCATAATTAGGCTCTTCAGTAATTTCTGCTACTAATTCACTGTGGATGACTTTATTATTTTCATCAAGAACAACCACTGCACGTGAAGTTAATCCTTTCAATGAGGTATCGAGAATTGCCACGCCATAGTCATGAGCAAATCCTGAAATATCACGAAAGGCTGATAGAGTAACAACATTATCTGTGCCTTCAGCACCACAAAAACGTTTTTGTGCAAAAGGTAAATCAGCTGAGATACATAGCACAACCGTATTATCAAGTTTGCTTGCTTCGTCATTAAAGCGTTTTACTGACAAGGCACAAGTAGGGGTATCAACGCTTGGAAAAATATTTAAAATCTTTCTTTGATTTCCATAAGTCGCTAGATTTACATCTTCCCGCTTGTCGTTCGCCAAACTAAAATCTTTGGCTTGCTCACCAACATTAGGAAATGATCCACCCAACGTTACTGCACCACCTTTTACCGTTACATTACCCATTGCTGTTCTCCTAAAAAAAATAACATTTGTATCATTTTAACAAAACATCTCAGGTAAAATAATTTTTATGCAAAAAAAGAAGTCTCAATTTATTCACCTGCGCTGTCATAGCGAATTTTCAATCTCTGACGGCATTGTAAGAATTGCCGATTATGTAAAAAAAGCATCTGAATATGGTATGCCTGCAATTGCTATTGCAGATCTGAGTAACTGCTTTGCCGCGGTAAAATTTTATAAAAAAGCCTTAGAAGCCAAAGTAAAACCTATTTTTGGTGCCGATCTTTGGATTGAAAATAAAAGCAGTCCAGATGAACCCACACGATTGCAAGTTATTGTAAAAAATCAAAAAGGTTTTTTAAATTTATCCGAACTAATATCGCATGCTTATCTTGAAAACCAACAGCGAAATCGGCCGCTTATCAAAGAAGAATGGTTATTTGAGAAGAATGAGGGATTAATTGTGTTGTCTGGCGCAACAAGTGGCATGTTGGCTTTTCTGCTGCAGCAAAACAAGTTAGAAGAGATTCCTTCCTATGTAAAACGTTGGAAAACTCATTTTAAGGATCGATTCTTTATTGAAATTCAAAGGCATGGCCGAGATAAATTTAAAGAATTACAAGAGCGGTACATAGAGAAAGCATTATTTTTGGCGCATGAATATGACCTGCCGGTAGTTGCTACCCACCCCATTCAATTTATGGCTGAAGAGGATTATCGGGCGCATGAAGCAAAAACATGTATTTCGGATGGTTATATTTTGGGTGATCAGAGACGACCAAAGAATTTTTCACCGGATCAATATTTTAAGTCACCGGATGAGATGATTGCATTATTTGAAGATATCCCAGCTGCCATTGAAAATACCTTACAAATAGCAAAGTTATGTAATCATGAATTTGAATTAGGCCAACTCTTTTTACCCGATTTTCCTATTCCAAAAGGAAAAACCATTGAAGACTTTTTGTTACTCGAGGCAAAAAATGGATTAGATAGAAGGCTTGAAGATTTATACCCTGAAGAAAAGATAAGGGAACAACATATCCCAAAATACCTTGAGCGCTTAAATTTTGAGGTTAACGTAATTAATGAAATGGGTTATGCAGGTTATTTCCTCATCGTGGCAGATTTTATTAATTGGTCGAAAGAAAATAAAATACCGGTTGGTCCAGGACGAGGTTCCGGAGCAGGCTCAGTCGTTGCTTTTAGTTTAGGAATTACTGATCTTGATCCACTCAAATATAACTTGCTATTTGAGCGGTTTTTAAATCCTGATCGCGTTTCTATGCCAGATTTTGATATTGATTTTTGCCAAGAGGGACGTGATCGTGTTATTGAATATGTAAAACAAAAATATGGTTCTGATTCGGTTTCTCAAATCGCAACCTTTGGCACCATGGCGGCAAAAGCCGTTATACGGGATGTTGGGCGTGTTCTTGATCTGCCTTATAACTTTGTTGATAGCATCGCCAAATTAGTACCCAATGAACTTGGCATTAATTTAAAAGATGCCATTGAGAAAGAACCTCAGCTAAAAGACCGTATTAAAAAAGAAGAGGAGGTTAAAGAGCTTTTTGAATTGGCGCTAAAACTTGAAGGCCTGGTAAGAAATGTTGGTATGCATGCCGGTGGTGTGCTTATTGCTCCAAGTAAAATATCTAATTTTTCTCCCATCTATTGCCAGCCTGATGCAGCAGGTATCATCAGTCAATTTGACAAAGATGATGTTGAATCCATTGGCCTGGTCAAATTTGATTTTTTAGGGCTCAGGACATTGACTATTCTTGCTATGGCACTTGAGAATGCAAATAAAATTCGGCTTGAAAAGGGGCTTGATCCCCTCATCCTCGAAAAGCTACCAATCCAAGATAAACACACTTTTGATCTATTAAAAACCTCAAATACGACGGGTGTGTTCCAATTAGAATCAAGGGGCATGAAAGATATGCTCAAACAAGCTCGTCCAGATTGTTTTGAGGATATTATTGCTTTGGTGGCATTATATCGACCTGGGCCGATGGACCTGATCCCAGATTTTTGTCGAAGAAAGCATGGTCAGCAACAGGTGACATACCCGCATCCCGCCACCGAATCTATTCTTAAAGAAACTTATGGCATTGCAGTTTATCAGGAGCAAGTCATGCAAATTGCTCAGGTAGTTGCAGGCTATAGTCTTGGCGGTGCTGATTTACTTCGAAGGGCCATGGGGAAAAAGAAAGTCGAAGAAATGGATGCGCAGCGCCAAACCTTTGTTGACGGCGCCTTAAAGCATGAGCTAAATCAACGCCAAGCGACTGAATTATTTGATTTATTAGAAAAGTTTGCTGGCTATGGATTTAATAAATCACATGCGGCCGCTTATGCCATGATTGCTTATCAAACCGCATTTTTAAAAGCGCATCATACATCAGCATTTATAGCCGCATCCATGTCTGCAGACATGAATAATACGGATAACATCCATTTACTTTTTGATGACTGTCAACTCAATCAAATTACCTTGATGCCCCCAGATATTAATAGCAGCGAATATAAATTTTTGCCTATCGATGAGAACAATATTTTATATGGTTTGGGGGCTATTAAAGGCACAGGATTATCAGCCATTGAAGTAATTTTAGAGGATAGAAAAATAAATGGTCCGTTTACCTCATTATTTGATTTTGCTGCACGATTAGATTTAAGAAAAGTCAACAGAAAAGCATTCGAATCTTTGATTAAGGCAGGGGCCTTTGATACATTAGAAAAGAATCGTGCCTCGTTATTGGCCAGTGTTAATTTAGCGATCACCAAAGCTGAACAGTCAAATGCGCATGTTGGACAAAATAGTTTATTTGATGAAGCTGATACGCAGACAATTCCATTAATTGATTCAGCGCCATGGCCGGAAAAAAAATTCTTGATTGAAGAAAAATCAGCACTCGGTTTTTTCTATAGTGGCCACCCTTTTAAATTTTATGAATCTATGATCAGACCTTTTGTGGCAAATAAATTAAGTGACCTTAAGCCAAGGGATGGGAATTATTTAATGGCTGGTATTATTGCGGCTATTCGTTTTCGCGTGACTTCGCGAGGCAAAATTGCAATTGTGACATTGGATGATAGCTATGGAAGAATTGATGTAGTGGTGGGCAATAATTTACTAACTGATAATTATCATTTGATTAAAGAGGATCAGTTGTTGTTTGTTGATGGTCAAGTAAGCCCCGATGACTTTACTGGAGGAAATCGCGTTCGTGCATTTGCCCTGTATGATTTAGTCAGTATTCAAAATTCAAAAGCAACACTTTTAAGCATTGCCATTAAAGATCAAAATCAGGCCCCCGTTATTAAGCAATTACTAAAATCTTATGCTAGTGGATCTACAAACCCTAAACATAAAAAATGTAACGTAAAAATAGAATATGAAAGTCCTGCGGGTTTGGCAGATATTATGCTGGGAAGTCAATGGGCAGTGACCTTGAATGAAGATTTAATAACGCAGTTACATCAAACCTTTAAAGAAGAGAATGTAAAAATCCTTTATAATTAACTTTTTATTGCACATTTACAATTCATGAAAAAAACTTATCTTGATTTTGAAAAATCAATTGAATCACTTGAAACAAAAATTGATAGCTTAAAAAATGCGCATGAAGAACACCCGACCCTGAATATTTCTTCAGAGTTAACGCAGTTAACGGAAAAAGCAGACAAGTCTTTACATGAAATATATGATAATTTGACTGCCTGGCAAATCTCTCAGGTGGCACGCCATCCGCAACGACCGTATACCTTAGATTATATAAATTCAATTTTTTCTGATTTCAAAGAATTGCATGGCGATCGAGCTTATGCAGACGATCCAGCAATTATTGGTGGCTTAGCGCTGTTTGAAAAACAATCGGTCATGGTTATTGGCCAGCAAAAAGGGCGTGATGTAAAAGAGCGCCAGTACCGAAATTTTGGTATGCCAAGACCTGAAGGTTACCGTAAAGCACTGAGACTCTATCGCTTGGCAGAAAAATTTAATATTCCGATTATTACCTTGATAGATACCCCAGGAGCCTACCCCGGAA
>Ga0181597_10000936_pt1 | contig 33092 bp, 33 predicted proteins | sample 041ome_5_FD_148647 | JGI IMG/M metagenome (GOLD analysis project Ga0181597, IMG submission 148647) | Coastal salt marsh microbial communities from the Groves Creek Marsh, Skidaway Island, Georgia - 041403US metaG (spades assembly) | ecosystem: Environmental > Aquatic > Marine > Intertidal zone...
TGAAACACCTAATGTATTGTAAATTTCTCCTATTAGTGATTCTTTGTTGATGCTATAAATTCCATATGAATAACCAATTTCGTGATAAACAGAAATATTTTCATAATTAGCATTATTTAATATTTGTTTTATTTCACTTTTCATTTCTCTAATTTTCGCTGAAGCCTCACTTTGTTTGTTTACCAGTTCACCAATGGTGGATATCTGAGAGTAAACATCATCGAAATTCTTTGCTGGAGGAAGTAGTAGGTGTTTAATCTCTAGACTTTCTAACCCTTCTACTATTCCATTGAAATCAAAAGCAACAATCACTATATCTGGATTTAGTGGTACTAGCTCTTCAGCGGTTACCGTATAAGCATCCACCCTTTGAATGGGGAAGTCTACCTCTGAAAATGCATCTACAGCAATCAAGGTGTCCTGTGCATCTAGTGACTGAATAATTTCAGTGTGTGTTGTTGATAAAGAAATAATTTTTAGTTCTTCCCTATCAAGTATTGGTCCCGAGCACATCGATAAAAACAAAGCAAAAAGAAGTGATCTTATTCTCATGGTTTCCTTTCTTGCATTGAGAAGGTAACGAAACTTAATTACTCCTCTTAAGGTTTTTATATAGATTCGTCTTCTTCGTTTTCTGTGTTTTTTAAAGCATCCATTAATGTAGGTTCTTCTATATCTCGTGGTACATCGGGTCTTGGAAGGTCTGTTTTTGGAATTTCGATTTCCTCAGATTTATTTTCTCTAACTTTTTTAATGGAGTTAACAAAAGACATCAAAACCGTTTCTTTGTCATCTTGGTTTTCTTTTGTTTTTTTATTAATTTTTTGTTTTTGAGGTGTCTCAAGATGAGATTCTTCTAGAACAACAACCTCTATACCCCCAACTAAATCAGAAACAAGATTGTAAAAGAAAGCACCAATTGTTGCCAAAGCTGTTTGTGTCAGCATATACACAGCAGCAAGAGATACCACACTTGTAAATAAAGTTTCTATGTTTCCAACCAATGAAGCATCTTGATCAAGAAGTGCCAATCTTCTTGCTATGTCTTCAAGGCCCTGTGGAACGCCTGCGTTAACAAGAAGGACCCATAATATTGATAGTCCTAAAACAACAGTTAAGGAAACTATAAAGTTTAAAACTAGAGTTACTTTTAAAACCGTCCAGGGGTCTATTTTTCTAATTATTCTTCTTACTCTGTTTACTCTTACCATCTTTAACTCTTTATTGGAATGAAAGCTGAAACCTCTTCTTCAGAGGAGAGCTTCATTACTCTTACGCCTTGTGCAGACCTACTCATTTGTTTAATTTGCTTTACAGCACATCTTATAGCTGTTCCACCAGTACTCATAAGCATAACCTCTGTATCTTCATCAACAGAGCGTGCTCCTATTAAATTTCCCTTTGCATCTGTAACCTTTAAAGCCTTGACTCCCATTCCTCCACGGCCTGCTTTTCTAAATTCGTCTAATTTTGTTCTTTTTCCGTATCCTTTAGCTGTAATAAAAAGAAGAGTTTCATCTCTTGAAGTTGCAGCTCCAACTACCTTGTCTCCTTCTCTTAATTTTATGCCCCTTACTCCCATTGCTGTTCTGCCTTGAGGTTTAAGGTTTTCTTCTGCGAATCTAATTGCCTGACCTTTTTGTGAAACTAATATTACATCTTCATCCCCAGAGGTTGTTTTCACGGAAACCACCCTATCGTCATCTTTTAATTTAATTGCTTGGAGTGATTTGTAATTTGAATCGAACTCTTTAAATTTTGACTTCTTAACTGTTCCCTTTTCTGTCATTATTAAAAGAAATTTCTCTGTCTCATAATCTCTAGTGTCAATAATTGCTTGTACTTTTTCATCTTGACCCATAGATAATACATTTTGAATTAGTGAGCCTCTTGCTGTTCTGTTTGTTTTAGGAATTTCATGTGCTTTGGCTCTATATACTTTTCCTTGATCAGTAAAAAACAGTAGATAGGAATGTACTGATGTGGACAGCAGGTGTTCTATGACGTCCTCATCTGAAGAAGCTGCTTTTACTCCCTTTCCTCCCCTTCCTTGCTTTTTGTAAGAAGTAGAAGGAACTGACTTTACATACCCGTTAGATGAAACTGAAACAATAATTTCCTCGTCTTCAATAAGATCCTCAATCGAAACCTCTCCAACATCGGGAACAATTCTTGACCTTCTTTCGTCACCAAATTTTTCAGTTATTGCTTCTAGTTCTTCTATTAGTATTTTATCTTGCTTAGCTCGACTTTTTAAGATGGCCCCGAGGTCTTTGATAGTTTGTTTTAACTCTTTCTTCTCTTCTTCAAGTTTTTCCATTTCAAGAGCAGTTAATCTTCTAAGCGGCATGTCTAGAATATGAGAAGCTTGTATTTCAGAAAGTTTAAATTTAGTCATAAGTGATTTTCTTGCAGTGTCTACGTCTTTTGATGATTTTATAACTTTTATTATTTGATCAATCTTGTTTAGCGCAAGGAGAAGTCCTTCAACTATATGTAGTCTGCTTTCTGCTTTTTGAAGTCTGTATTTTGTCCTTCTTTGAATTACATCAATTTGGTGGTCTATATAATAATTTATTAGTTCCGGAACCGATAAAACCTTTGGAACACCTTCAACTAAAGCTACAGAGTTAACAGAAAAGGTGTCTTGAAGTTGTGTCTGCTTGAAAAGTTGATTTAATACAACCTGTGGTACCGCATCTCTTTTGAGTTCAACAACTAATCGGGTCCCGTTTCTGTCACTACTTTCGTTTCTTAAATCTGAAATTCCAACAAGTTTTTTATCTTGAACCAATGTTGCAATTTTTTCCATAATCCTGTCTGTGGACGCTTGGTAGGGAAGCTCTTTAACCACTATGGCAGACCTTCCTCTACCCAGCTCCTCTACATCAGCAACAGCTCTTATTTTTATAGATCCTCGACCTTTTAATATTGCGTCTTTTATTGTTGGCGTGTCTACAACAAGACCTCCTGTGGGAAAGTCTGGTCCCTTAATAATTTTTAGATAATCCCTAGGCTTAACATCTTTGTTTGAGACTGTGAATTTTACAGCTTCAGTAATCTCCCTCAGATTATAAGGGGGCATGTTTGTGGCCATAGCGACTGCGATTCCCTCAGCACCATTAACAAGCAAATTTGGAAACCTGGCAGGTAAGACTTTAGGCTCAGAGGTTTCTCCAGAATAGTTTGGTTCAAAGTTAACAGTGTCCTCATCTATTCCATCAAGAAGCTGGGAGGATAAAGAAGACATTCTAGACTCTGTGTATCTCATTGCGGCAGGAGGGTCGTCTGGGGTTCCGAAATTTCCCTGTGGCTCAATTAACGGATATCTCGTACTAAAGTTCTGGCCAAGTCGGACCAGGGTTCCATAGATAGCATCATTACCATGTGGGTGATAATTACCCATTACGTCACCAACAACCTTTGAACATTTTCTGAATGGTCCAGTAGGTCTTATTCCAGTTTCATACATTGAATATAGTATTCTTCTCTGAACTGGTTTTAAACCATCCTTTACGTCTGGAAGTGCCCTTGAGACAATAACAGACATTGCATAATCTAAAAATGATTTTGATATTTCGTCTTCAACAGCAATAGTTCCGTTATTTGGGCTTTCTACAGGTTTCTCCACTTGTGTTGAGCTTGTTTGTTTTTTCTTTGGTGTTGGTTTTTTTGTAGCTACTTTTTTCTTTGGTGTTGGTTTTTTTGTAGCTGCTTTTTTCTTTGGTGTTGGTTTTTTATCTGGCATTATACGTCCAAAAACCTTACGTCTTTTGCATTCTTTTCTATAAATTGTTTTCTTTTCGAAACATCATTTCCCATAAGTATTTCAAACATATCTGATGCTTTAGCCATAGCGCCCTTTGCGTCTGCAAGTGTTACTTTTATTAATGTCCTGGTTTCTGGATTCATTGCAGTTTCCCAAAGTTCTCCAGCGTTCATTTCTCCCAGGCCTTTAAATCGGCTTATGTCGAATTTTTTATTTTTATTTTCTTTTTTAAACTTTGTTAAAGCCTCATCGTCTTTTAGGTATGTTATTCCAGAAGAAGCTTTTAACCTATAAAGGGGTGGTTCTGATATCCAAACTTTTCCTCCGGTGATCAAGCCAGGCATAAATTTAAAAAAGAAGGTTAGTAGAAGTGTGCGTATGTGTGCTCCGTCAACATCTGCATCAGTAAGAAAAATAATTTTATCATACCTTGATTCGTCTCCATTAAATTGTGTTTTGATGCCCGTACCAATGGCCTTTATTAAAGCACTTATTTCTTCATTTTGAAGAGCTCTGTTTTCTGTAACTTTTTGAACGTTTATAATTTTTCCCCTAATAGGAAGAATCGCCTGCACCCTAGAATCTCTAGCTTGTTTTGCTGGACCTGCGGCAGAGTCCCCCTCAACAATAAACAACTCGCTTTCAGTTGGGTCTGTTGATGAGCAATCAGCAAGTTTTCCAGGAAGGCCTGATGTTTCTAAAATGCTTTTTCTTTTGGTAAGTTCTCTAGCTTTTTTTGCACTCATCCTTGCTTTTGCGGCAAGAGCACATCTTTCTACTATTGCTCTGCCGTCTTTTGTGTTTTTAGAAAGCCATTTTGGAAATTCTTCATTAATAAGAACCTGGACACGTGATTTCATTTCTGTATTTCCAAGTTTTGTTTTTGTTTGGCCTTCAAATTGTGGCTCCTTAACTCGTACTGAAACAACACCTGTCATTCCCTCTCTAATGTCGTCTCCAGTCAAAGATATATCTGAATGTAAGTTTCTTTTTTTTGCAAAATCATTTATGGCTTTTGTTACTGCTGTTCTGAGGCCCTCTTCGTGGGTTCCACCTTCAAGTGTATGTATGTTGTTTGCGAAGCTTTTAACGGTTACGTCGTCTTCATTTTTCCACTGAAGAGCGACTTCTATTTCTGAATCTTTTGTTTGGTCTGAAAAAGAAATGATTTTACCGTGTAAAGTTTCAAAACCTTCATTTAAGTATTCAACAAAATCTACAAGACCCCCTTTGTAGTGGTACTCCTCTTTTGTGGGTGGTTTTACTCTGTTGTCGGTTAGAATTATTTTTAATCCTTTATTTAAAAATGCAGTTTGTCGAAGTCTTTCAGCAACAATTTCGTAATCATATGTCTGGGTCTCGTCAAATATTTCCGGATCAGCAAGAAAATTCACTTTAGTTCCTGTTTTTTTAGAAACTTTCCCTCTTTTAATTTTTGATTTTGGTTTACCAAGGTCAAACTCTTGGTTCCAAAAGTGGCCGTCTCTCTGAACTTGGACTTTTACAAAGGTTGAAAGTGCATTCACAACAGATATTCCAACACCATGCAAACCTCCACTTACTGTGTAGGCACCAGATTCAAACTTACCTCCGGCATGAAGAGTTGTAAGCACTGTGGTGAGAGCAGATATTTTTGTTTTTGGGTGTGGTTTAACGGGGATACCGCTGCCGTCATCTTCTACCGTAACAGATCCATTCTTTTCTAAAGACACTGTTATTTTTGAACACCTGCCGGCCATTGCTTCATCTACAGAGTTATCGACTACCTCCCATATTAAATGATGTAAGCCGTTTGGACCTGTTGATCCTATGTACATGGCTGGTCTTTTTCTAACCGCCTCAAGACCCTCAAGAATTTTTATATCTTTTGAATCATAACTATTTGAATCTTTTTTAGACACGAACTATCTCCAAGATACGCTTCTGTTTGTTTACTTTACAGCCCCTGCTGAACTCTTATTTTAGTAGATTTACCAACTATTGCTTGTCATTAAACATTTGAATTTTTAGTCCTTTAAGCTTTATTTTGGTATGTTTTTCAATGTTTAATATTATTTTTTGCTCTTCTAGTTCTAATAAGTTTTTTAACCTGTTGTTTTGAACATATACAATAAAAACATCTCCCAAAACAGGTCCTGGAGTAATGTCTTGTGACCAGGAAAAGTTACTTTTCTTTATGTAGCTTTCTATTTTTTTAGATTTAGAAAAATCTATTCCTGAATCATTTGGGTTAATTCTCGTAGGTTCTTTAATAACCACTTTTACTGATTGGTTCTTACTGGCATTAAGAGATATTTGTATTTCTCTTCTTCTCCTTGTATCACAGCTGGTTTATCGTTGCCGGAAAACCTTAGGTAAACTTTACTCCCCTCCAGAACTTCTATTCCTTGTATGAGGTAGTTTGGATTAAAAGATATTTCAAAATTAGAAACGTCGCCCACATCAAGTCCGAGAATATTAATATCGACCTCCTCAACGCCTCCCCCTATATCTTTGTTTGTGGAATAAATGTGTAAGTTGTTTTCATCTATTACTTTTAAGGTTACGGGTATAAAACCCTCAGCTACAACGGTTGAACGATCAAGTGATTCTAGTATTGTTTTTTTGTCTATCTCTAAAGAGAAAAGGTTTTCTTTGGGAAAAAGTGCTTTATATTCTGGAAATTTACCCTCTAGTTTTCTAACAGATGTGTAGTATCTTTCGTTGTAGAAGTGTAACTCTCGTTCTGTTGAGTTTATGTTTATTTCCTCTTCCTCTTCAAATAACTTAATGGTTTCGTTTAACGACCTAAAAGAAACTATTCCTGCATCATTTATAGGCAAGTCTGATACTGTTGTGGTTGCTAGTCTGTAACTATCTGTGGATACTAGGTTTGTTTGATTTTCTTCGTTGTCGAAATATACACCTGTAAGTATTGGTTTTCCGCCCTCTGGAGAGGCCGCTATTCCAACCTTTTTTAGTGCGTTAAACACCTCGAGGGTTTTTAATTTTTGGCTTGTTTCTGTGTTATACGGGTTTTCTAAAAGGCTTTTTGGGTAGGTTAAGTGATCTAGTTTTCTTAGTTTATATTCTGTTTTTTTCGTTTCGATCTTCACCTCATTTCCTAAATCGGAAAAAACCACATCTCCAACGGGAAGTTTTCTAACTACCTCTGAAAAAACCCTCGAGTTAATTAAGCTTTCTCCCTCAACCATTCCCTCAACTGGAAACTTGGCTTTAATGACTAGATCTAAATCTGTTCCTATCAGTTCACAGAAATTATCAACAACTCGAAGGTAAATTCCCTGTAGAGAGGGGTTAGAGGGTTTAACGTCCACAGCTCTAGAAACTGAGAGCACAAATTCTTTTATTTCTTTACTTGTTGTTTTAAATTTCAACTTATTCCTTTATAGATATAACAATAATAAAAACGTTAAAAATGTCTAAAAAAAACTTTTCTATTGAAAAACCAAGGTTAGCGGTGTTTAAAACTTTAAACATTTCACACACCAGAAAAACTTAGTGAACTATTTTCTATTTTGTTGTTGAAAATGTTTATTTCTCTCTTAAAAGAGTGAGAGCCTTCAACCTTTTTAATAGAAGACAAAACAGTAGAGTGAGATCTGTTTCCAACATAAATTCCTATTTGATTAAGAGAGTATTCGGTGTGTTTTCTCATTAAATATATGAAAAGGTGGCGGGCATTACTAACCTGTTCACTTCTGTTTTTAGACAAAACCAGCCTTTTATCAACCTGGTAGACGTTAGAACAGTAATCTAAAATAAACTCAGGGGTTAGTTCCATTATTTTATTTTCAGAATACATAGAAACAAGTTCTGCAACATATTTTGAATTACCAAGACCGGTTTGTTTGTTAATTATTAAATTGTTAACCACCCCATTTATTTCCCTAAAGCTTTGGAAATCAAGAGAGAGAAGCAAGTCAAACTCCTTTTTTGAAATTAAAGTATTGTCAAAATCTTTATTGCTATTTTTAAGAACTTCTAAAAATATTTTTTTATCAGGTTTTTCAATATCTGTTACCAAACCGTTCAAAACTCTAGATATTAATCTCTCTGGGAAACCCTTTAACATCTGAGGTTTTTGATCAGAGGCAAGTACAACAGCCTTTGAGTTGTTTAAAAAATAATTAATTGTATGAAAAAGCTCCTCCGACACACCCTTTTTACCAATGAAAAACTGAATATCATCAATTAAAAGAATATCAACAGATCTAATTTTATTTTTAAAGACATCGATATCGTTGTTTTTAATTCCAGAAATATAAGATTCTAAAAAAGATTCGGAGTCAATATAAAAAGAAGAAAAATGGGATTTAGATATAGTTTTAAGAAGCTGTGTTTTACCAACACCAGGCTTACCGTAAACAAAAAGAGGATTGAACCTTTCTCCTGGGGTAATTACAACATTTTTTGCTGCGGTGATTGCAAGGTTGTTACAACTACCAACAAAAAGGTCGTCAAAAAAACTTAAATCATACAAAGGCTTACTAATTTCTTTTTGTTCAACAGGTTCCTCTTTTACTTCGGCATGGGTTGTTTTATCAACATAGGAAGAAAAAGAACTATCAACGACAAAAACACAATCAGACCCACCAACCACTCTTTCAAAAACAGAAGAAATGTTTTTAAGCAGCTTCCTTTCTATTGAAGATTTTACAAAATCCGAACCAACAATAATATTTAACTCTTTTTTGTTTAAAAGTTCAAACCTAAGCTGATCCAACCAATATTTATCAGTTTTGTTAGTAATACTTTTGTTAAGTTCAAAACTAAATTCAACTAAAAGTTTTTCCAGGTTTTTATCACTGTTCATAATTAAATTTAAATTTACTTCACTCTTTAAAAAAAACATAGAGTGCTAAAAACAAATTAAAAATTTCAATAATGTTGAAAACTAGTAAAAAACCTAATAAACAATGGTTTTAATTCGAGTTTGGGGAGTAGAAAACAATCATTTAAGTAGTGTTGTTTATTTCTAGTTAGTATGTTTATCGCGAACCTAAGTTACTTTTCGCGAACTGGTTAAAATAAATTATTTTTTGCTTTGTTTAATTACTTCAATCATTTATTCTTTTAATCAGGTAAAAAATGAAAAGAACATATCAACCTAGTAATAGAAAAAGAAGCAGAAAACACGGTTTTAGATCCAGAATGCGAACAAGAGCTGGTCGCGAAATTCTTAAAAGAAGAAGAAAAAAAGGTCGTAAAATTTTATCTGCCTAGGTTAGCTCGTGAAATTTAGAGCACTTAATAAGAAAATTCATTTTGAAAACCTGAAAAAAGAAGAATTTTGTTTTGCCGCTAAAGATTTAAAAATCTTTGTTAAAGAGAATGATATAAAAACTTCTAGGCTTGGAATAAGCATTTCAAGCAAACAGAGTAATGCGGTTGGCAGAAATAAGTTTAAGAGAAGGACAAGGGAAGCCATAAGGGGCTTTAAAGAAAATAAAAATTTAGACATATTAGTACTTGGAAATAAAGAATCATCAAATCTTTCTTCAAGGGAACTATCAGATATTTTTAAAAAGCACCCCTTATTGCTAGAAAATGAAAGTAATTAGTTTATTTTTACAAATCACTAGATCGTTATTAGCGTTTTTTGGTTTAGGTGGAGGAAATTGTATCTATTATCCATCATGCACCACAGCTATTGCCGAAAAGCTTGAAAATGATGGAATATTAAAAACAACCCCATTAATTCTTCAAAGAATGATCACCTGTAACCCGATATATAGAAAAATTGGTAAAAATTGGCAATATTAGAACCTTTTGCACTCGCTATAGCTTTTTTATTGTCTTATATTTATGACTTTATTGCATCTTATGGTTTCTCCATAGCCATACTAACTGTTGTAATTAATGTAATTATTTTTCCTCTCACTTTGAGACAAACAAGGTCTACTAAAAGAATGCAAGACGCACAGTCTGATATAAAAGCCCTTCAGAAAAAACACAAAGACAACAAAGAAGAACTCAATAAAGCTATGGCAGCAATGTATAAAGAAAAAGGAATAAACCCACTAGGCTGCATACTTCCTTTAATTGTCCAAATGCCAATATGGTTTGCACTTTTTAGAGTATTAAGAGAACCATTAAGCTTTATTCCAGGTACATCTTTGCTATTTAAAGATCTTGAAAACAGCACAAGCTTAACATTTTTTAACATGGATCTTCAAATCCCCCCTTCAGAAGTATCTGAATGGATAGAAAGGGTTCCATACCTGGTATTAATTCTTTTTGTTATATTGACAGCTCTTTATCAACAACAACAAATAACAAAAAAATCAAACAATTCAAACAACCCACAAGCTCAACAAATGCAAATGATTGGAAAGGTCATGCCAATATTCTTTGGATTTATTTCATGGACCCTTCCAACCGGCTTGGTTGTTTATTTTTTGACAGGAAACATATTTCGAATAGGTCAGCAAGCCCTAATAGTAAAGCTTGACGACAGAGAAGAAACAAAAAAAGAAAATACTAAAAATGAGGAAAATGAACAACAAAACGATAACCCTGTTCAAGAAAATCCTCGAAAAAACCGCAAAAAAAGAAGGAGAAAATAATGGCCAACAACAAATGGGTAGAAGTTGAAGCAAAGTCCATTGATGATGCTATAAAAGCTGGATTAAGCGAACTAAATTTAGACGATGCCACTCAAGCAAATATTAATATTTTAAGAGAACCAGAAGGCGGAGTTTTTGGTGTAGGGGGAACAAAGGCATTAGTTAGAATCTCAGTTAGAGACAATGGTTCCAGAAACTATAACAAAAGAAGCCAAAACAAAAGACACAATAATGGTAATGGCAACAAAAATGTTCAAAAAAAGCAATATACACCTAGAAAACCAAGGGTAGAAGCAGATAAAGATGAGCAATTAAAGGTTTCAATTGACTTTTTGAAGGGCCTAGTTAAATCATTTGGATTAAAAGGCGACGTCGAGGGAACACTAGAAGATGAAAATTTAGTTGTTAAAGTAACCGGTGAACAGACAGAGGCACTCGTTGGAGACAAAGGTTTTATAATTAGATCTTTACATGAATTAACTAGAACAGTTGTACAGCGAAAAACAGGTGCTGGAACAAGGTTGAGACTTGATGTTGCAGAATATGCAAAAAAGAGAAAAGAAGCCCTTACAATTTATGCAGAAAGATTAAGCAAACAAATTCTTGATGACAAACAAGAAGTGATGTTAGAGCCTATGAACTCCGTTGATAGGAAAACATTACATGATGCTGCCTCTACATTAAACGGTATTCGCTCATACTCAGAAGGTCGAGAGCCATACAGATCTGTAGTTTTTGCTCCTGAAGAAGAAGAATGAGTTTCTCACCTCAAATACCACATTGGGGTGATGCAAATAATCAATTTTCGGAAAAACTTTTTAAATATCATACTTGGCTATTAGAAACAGGAATAAAAAACGGCCTTATTAGTAATAAAGACCCTCAATTTGTTTGGGACGAATTTATTATCCACTCACTATATTTTGGAAAAATAATAAATGAACTAGATCAAACATTTGATTCGGTTTATGACCTAGGTACAGGTGGTGGAATTCCGGGAATACCCGTAGCAATAACAAATCCAAAAAATCAATTTAGATTAGTTGATATAAGCGAAAGCAGGGTTTTTGAACTTCAAAGACTAAAAAATATTTTAAATTTGAACAATGTTGAAATTATACAAAAAGATGCAAGACGTATAATTTCCAACAACAACCTGTATATTTCCAGGTGTTACATTTCATCAAAAGACGCACTCGAATCCATTAAAGAAATCAAGAACACTGTATATATTGTTTCCTCAAATGGAGAAAAAATAGAGCATGATAAAAACATGTTTCACGTGAAACAAGAAAATTTTACAATTAATTCAACAGATATAAGACACATAGATGTTATAACTGTTAGGTGAAGATAGTAACAATTTTATGCCAAAAAGGTGGTGTTGGAAAAACAACATTTACAGTAAACTTGGGAAAAATACTATCAAATAGGGGTTTTAAAACCCTCATAATAGACACAGACCCCCAAGGAAATGTTTCTACATACTTAAACTTCAACAAGAACGAAGAAAACATAATTAATTCAACTGATTTGCTAGAAAAAAATTATGATAAAAAAATAGGCTCTTTATCAGAAAACCTATACATAATTCCGTCAAATAAATCGATATTAAAGCATAATGATGAAAAAATTATTGGAGGGCCTAAGCTAAATAGAGCTAAAGATTTTCTTGCTTCACATCAGTTTGATATAGTACTTATCGACACACCACCAACTATTAGTTCATTAACACAAGAAGCGCTTGCAGCATCCGATCACTATCTCATACCTGCAAAACCCGAGTTTTTAGCAGTAGAAGGAGTTTCTCAAGCCATGAATTTTGCAAAAATAACAATTTCCTCAATTAAGAAAGCAGATCCAATTTTTTTGGGAGTTGTTTTAAATCAGGTAGACACCAGGCGGGCTAGCTTTAAAGATTTTGAAACTGAGTTAAAATTTTTACTTTCGGATAAAATGTTCAATTCAAAAATATCTCAATTAACTGAAATTGCCGATAGTCCGTTCTATTCTAAAACGGTATTAGATTTCAAAGAACAGAGTAGGGCAAGACTAGAGTTTTTAGAATTTTCAAATGAATTTATAGAAAGGGTGGGTTTATGAAGAGATCATTAAGTGATTTATTACCAGATGTTGAAACTAGAGAGTTTAAAGTTGAAAATATTGATCTTGCGCTAATCAAGGAAAGTACAAGCCAGGCAAGAAAAAAATTCGATAATACAAAAATTCAAGAATTAAAAAACTCCATTATGAAGAACGGTATTTTACAGCCGTTAATTATCCAAAAAACTGGAAATAACCAATATGAACTAATAGCGGGTGAAAGAAGACTTAGGGCTTCAAAACTAGCCGGTTTAAAGTTTGTACCTTGTGTTATCAAAGATGTTAGTAAAAGAGACGCAGCTGTCCTGGGTCTTGTTGAAAATATCCAAAGAAGCCAACTTAATTCAATAGAAGAAGCTCTTGCATATAAAAATCTTAAAGAAAAACACAATCTTACAAATGAAGAGATAGGCATCTTAGTTGGAAAAAGTCGTCCCCATATTTCAAACATGTTAAGAATTTCAAATTTAAGTACTAAAGTTCAAGAGGAGCTCGTTAGCAACACGGTAACCTTTGGACAAGTAAAACCACTTATAGTTCTTGAACACAATTTACAAGATAGGATACTTGAAGATATTGTAAAACTTGGTCTATCAAGTAGAGAGGTCGAGGAGAAAGTAAGATCTTTAAATGGATCAGATGTTGATGAGCAAAACGCACACTATAAAAAAATATTAGAGAACTCATTAGGCACAAAAGTAAATTTTATTCGTAGTAAAAACAGTACAAAAATAAGTTTTGTTTTAAAAAGTAAAGAATCTCTAGATTCGTTTATCAATAAATTGAGTTAGTTTTTGTAAATATCCTTTAGTTCATGAACTATTATCGTAATTAACTCTTCAATATTAAATTGGTAAAAATTGCCATTAAATATTAAAGTTACTGATTTTGTCTTCTTAAGAATAGGCAATGATTTACCCTGTGAAGTAATTTCTTTATCCAGCTCAATTTTATTAGAAAGCTGTTCACCAATAATGCTTAATGAGTGCTTTCCCTTAAAATAGTTGATACTTACGCCAGATTCCTTAAAAGCAAACTTCAGAAACAAAGAAGGATTTAATTTATTTACATAACTAACCACATTCTCTTCGTTGTTGTTTTGATTGAGTTCAGAAGAAAAATACACAGAAACCCCCATTTCTGTGCAATGAGTTTTTATTTTCTGATAGAAATCGTTTTGTTCTTTGTAGTTTCCAATATTATCAACATCAAAACAAATAGAGATTGTGTTTGAATCTCTTTTGAATGATTTTACCGCTTCATTTAGTGATGTCCCTAGATTTGGCCTTAAGAGCTTTTTAATTTCGACGGAAGTGTACATCCCCACAACACCATCTACAGAAAGACCACGATTTTCCTGAAATTGCTTAACAGAAATTTCAAGATTACTGTTGAAGATTGAATTTATTGGATCAGAAAAGAAACCCAATCGGGACAGATATTCCTGCAGCTCCTCGACATCTGCACCATAAAGAGCGGGGCTCTGTAATTGCAGAATCCTATCTCCTAAGACGTACCCATTATTTAATAGCTCATTCCAAAGATTTTCTTTAGTTATTTCTTTTGAAAGATTTTGATCTTCAATAAAAAGCTCAACAGTATTCAAAAGGTCATTAAGGTTATCCGAGCTTTGATATCCACAAGAGTTTAGTTTTATATTTAAATCTTCAGCTTCTGTTTCAGTTAATGACTTAATGTATTCTGAAAAATTCAAACTAGTGTTCAAGCCATCTCTCAGCATCTATTGCTGCTTGACAGCCTGTTCCAGCTGCAGTTATAGCTTGTCTGTATATTGAATCTGCAACATCTCCAGCGGCAAAAACACCCGGAACAGAGGTGCTTGTTTCTGTAGTAAAGCCAGTTTTAATATACCCTTTATCATCAAGTTCAATAAAACCATCTAAAAAACCAACATTTGGATCATGTCCTATTGCAACAAAGACCCCATCAAGATTTAATTCTTTTTCAGAACTGTCGACGGTATCTTTAATCAAAATAGAAGACACAGCCCCCTCACCATTAATCTTTTCAACTGTACTATTCCATACAACTTCTATTTTTTCATGATTTAAAACTCTGTCTTGCATAATTTGACTAGCTCTAAATTGATCTCTTCTGTGAATGACGTAAACCTTTTTTGCAAACTTAGTTAGAAATAGAGCCTCTTCCATTGCAGAGTCTCCACCACCGACAACAGCCACTTCTTTCTCTTTAAAAAAGAAGCCGTCACAAGTAGCACATGCAGAAACTCCATATCCTTGAAGTTCTTTTTCGCCATCAACCCCCAGCCACCTAGCAGAGGCACCAGAGGCAATAATTACTGTTTTAAACTCATACTCCCCTTTAGAACTTTTTAATTTAAAACCGCCATCTATATTCTCAATAGAGTCAATGATTTCTGTTTTTATTGTTGTTCCAAATCTTTCTGCTTGACCTTTAAATACTTGCATAAGTTCAGGACCCATGATTCCATCAACAAATCCTGGATAGTTTTCTACATCGGTAGTAAGCATAAGTTGTCCACCAGATTCTAAACCCTCGAAAAGAATGGGCTGTAAATTAGCTCTTCCAGCATATATTCCTGCCGTATATCCAGCAGGTCCTGAACCAATTATTGCTACATCATCCATTGCTTCTTCTCCAGTAGTTTCTTAAAGCCATAATTAAAAAGAGTAGTCCTATTGAGGCAAAAGCAAAGCCAGTAGGATTTATTCCCAACAACAGACCAATCCCTTGCATAATTTTAATGATTCCTATAAATAGAAAAATAAGTGCCAAAATCAAAAGAACCACTAATAAAAAACCAACAGAAGCAAAACCCGTTATACGCTTTACTGGTTTTACAATAAGTCTTTTAATTGTTTCAATTAAACTTTCAACCGATTCAACAAAACTATCTTCTTGTTCCATATTGTTTATAATAAGCGTCCTAAAATTATTAATGAAGTTCTAAATTAAACTAGCTTGAACTAAAAATCACATAATTAGTATTTGTCAATTTAAAGCCTTTTTTAAGATAAAGATTTTGTGCTGCAGTGTTGTTGGGCTGTGTATTAAGCCTAATGTTGACAAACTTCTTACTCTTTGCAAAGTTTACTACATCGTTTAAAAGTGAAGATCCATAACCACTGTTTTGATAATCTTTTGATATTCCAAATCTTTGTAAAAATGAAAAATTTCTAGTTGATCCTAAAATTGCATACCCAATCAACTCTTTATCAAAATATTTTTTAAAAAGATAGTTACGATTACAGCTTTCAATTGTTTCAATAAATCCAGCTTTTGAATTACGCCAGTAAGCATCAAAAATACGTTGGTCTAAGGGCAGTAAATCATCTATGGAGTTTTGATTAAAATCTTCTACATGAAAACTCTCTGTTTCTTGATATTTGTATTTTCGTAAATCAAACGAAAGTACATTTAGCTTACTTGATTCTACCCAACCAGATGACACCCACTGTCCAGACATATTTTCTTGAACCATAGCTGAGTGAAATTCTATATTATTTTCTAAACCAATAGATTTTATTTTTTTTAATAGTGGCTTACCACCGTATATTTTTTCAAAGTAAATTAAGGATGAATAGTCATTCCACTTTCGAGTGTTATAGGAACCAATTAAAAGCCGATGTCGTTGTTTATCATTTGTTAAATACATAACGGAGTATCTTTTTATCTTCTTCATGGGTCAACATACTTAAAGCATCTTCATAATTAACTAAAGCAACTTCTAGAATTTCATCATCTGGTTCATTTTCAAATGATTTTACGACACCCATCTCATAAAACCACACGGTCTTATTTACCCTTTCACCACGTAAATTAACTTCATATCTTGATTCGGCTATTGGTTTTTCCTTTTTTAGTTCAACTACAAAACCAGTCTCTTCAAATACTTCACGTAGAGCTGCGACTGAGGGTGATTCACCTTCTTCTAGGTGGCCTTTTGGGTAGCCCCACCAACTTTTTTGATCACTAGAAGAATCTCCTTTTTTATTTTTAACAATTAAAATTTTTTCATCAGTTAGAACAATTCCTCCAGCTGCAAAGTCTACTTTCAAATTCATATTTATATTGCTCTCCACTTCTTCTAAGCTATCAATATGGTACCAAGAACATTATTAGAGTTGATAAATAATAATCAATATTTAAAAACTATCTCTGATATTTATTCTTCAAACAACTTTGAATTTTATTTAGTAGGAGGAGCAGTAAGGGATGGGATTTTAGGGATTCCAACTTCAGATTTTGATTTTACGACCAACGCTTCCCCAGATGAATCTATAAAATTATTGAACAGCAGTGGTTATAAAACTACAGAAGTAGGAAAAGCATTTGGAACTATCGAACTCCAAATAGAAAATAACTCATTACACATTACTACCTATAGAGAAGATACTTATGAAAAAGCATCAAGAAATCCATCTGTTGAATCAGTTTCTGACCTAGCTTTAGACCTATCTAGAAGAGACTTCACCATTAATGCTATTGCTTTTTCACTTATAGACAACACAATAGTTGACCCCTATGGAGGTATAAAAGATCTGTCAAGCGGAACTATAACAACACCCGACAATCCAGTTATATCCTTTTCTGACGACCCGTTACGTATGTTGAGATTATGTCGGTTTGTTAGCTCGCATGGCTTTGCTCCTGATGATGAAACATACAATGCAATGAGAGAGAATGTTGAGAGGATAAAGATTGTTTCAAAAGAAAGAATTAGAGATGAATTTTCTAAACTTCTAACAGGAAAAAACCCATCAAATGGCATAAGGGTGTTTGTAGAAAGTGGATTAAGTACATTTACGATACCAGAAATAAATGAGCTTAAAATGGAGATTGACCCTAAACACCACCATAAAGATGTTTACGAACACACACTAACTGTTGTTGATGGAGTTTCTCCTAACCTAGTCTCTCGTCTGGGAGCTTTATTTCACGATATTGCCAAACCAAAAACCAGGGGCATTGAAAATGGAAAAGTACACTTTAGACACCATGAAGTTGTTGGAGCAAAAATGACTAAGAGAATTTTAAAAGATTTAAAATATGATAAAAAAACAATTAAAGATGTAGCGTTATTAGTTGAACTTCACCTAAGGCCGCACACGTTCAAAATGGGATGGACAGACTCGGCAGTAAGAAGATATATAGTTGATTCGGGAAATGTCCTTAAAGAATTAAACAATCTTGTTAGAGCTGATGTAACTACAAAGAATAAAAACAAAGCAAAAGAGATTTATGATAATTTAGATGAAATGGAAAGAAGAATTAACGAGGTTTTAGAAAAAGAAGAAATGTCAAAGATGAGACCTCCAATTACAGGAAATGAAATTATGGAAATTTTTAATATTGAACCCGGTCCAAAAGTGGGAATAATAATGAAAGCTTTGTATGAACAAAGAATTAACGACGGTGAGGTTAGTAAAGAAGAAGCAGTTAACCTTGCAAAAGAGATTTATAAAAATTTATGATTGTATAAATATACAAAAAAATGTATATTTATAAATATGACTAAAGCAACAATTCAAAGACAAAAACTAATAGCTGACTTTATTGATACGGGAAAAGTCTCATCCCAAAACCAATTAAAAGGTGTGTTGAAAAAGAACGGAATAATAATAACTCAAGCAACATTATCAAGAGATTTAAGTGAGTTAGGAGCAGTTAAAAAAAGGCTTAATAACGGAAGACTCGTTTACTTATTACCAAAAAATCAAGATAATAACGCACAATTAAAAATTGCAAAAAAAGCCCTTAAAGATTTTGTAATAGATGTTGAGCCGGTTTCAAATCAGGTTGTAATTAAGACCACAACAGCAGCAGCACAAGTAATTGCTGATTCTGTCGATAACTTATATATTGAAGATATTATTGGATCAATTGCCGGAGATAATGTTGTATTAATAATTACCCCAAGCGAAGTTAAAGCAAAAGAAGTCGCTGAAATTATTGATAATAATCTTCAGTAAATAATGCTCATATTTTCCAACTATTCAAAATCTTTTGAGAATATACATATAAGCCAACCAGTTGTTGATATAAATCTAGAAGATACGAATAAAATTATCGTAAGGTACCCTAAATTCAAAAGAATAACCCACTTAATTCTTTCATTTGATGCTGAAAATTTATTTTTGAACTCTAAAAGTGCGTATGGGTACTCTTTTAATTTTGAAGAAGTCTTAAGCAATATTGAAAACCAGACTCAGAATGGATATTTTGTTGTTGGAGTAACTTCAAATAAAAGTAGAAAAAAGCAATATAACCCATATCCAAGAACACAAAATATAAACCATGCTGTAGAACACTTAAACTCATTGATAAATATCTACTTACCTTCGATACTTTCTGATTACGATGTTGACGTTAATTCAGTTAAAAAAATTGTGATGGGAGCCTCTATGGGAGGCTTGATGTCTTTAAAAACCTCAATTTTATTTCCCTATTTTGATAATGTCTTTTCTTTTTCTCCTGCATTTTGGTTTGGTTTTCCCGACTTATAAGTGAATTTAAATAATTTAAATAAAAATTTATTTTGCAACCTTTCTGTTGGTACCAATGAGGGCGGAATTTTTGGAGATAGTGTAAGCAATATATTTCCTTCTGAATGGAATCTTGATTTTTCTAATAACAATAGTTTCTATCTTTCTGGAGTTCGTGAAGTTAATAAAGCACTTCAAGCACAAAACATTAAAACTAATTTTTTAGAGATATCTGGTGGAGAACATAACGAGCACACATGGGTTAAAGTTTTAGAAAAATTTCTTAATTCTGTATAAAACACTAGCATTTTCTATAAACTCTAGATTATTCTTAATCTGTACATGAATAATTCAATTAATTCCAGACAACGCTTAGCCGATAGAATAAAGAATGGTGCTGTCTTACTCCATAGTGGATCAATAGTTTATAGAAACAATGATACGTGGTATCCATTCCGTCAAGATTCAAATTTCTACTATTTAACAGAATGGCCAGAGCCAGATGCACATGCTGTAATCCTCATTAAAGACTCAGAGCCGGAGTTGCATTTATTTGTTCAAGATAGAAACGAGGAAATGGAGACATGGGAGGGAAAACGTTTAGGTCAGTCTGGTGCAGTTGATGAATACGATGCTTCAAAAGCTTATTCATTTCAAGACTATGAAAAAATACTTCCTAACTTACTTAGAGGCTTTAATGATATTTATTGTGACTACTCCTCAAATAATTTTGAAAAACATGATAAGAAAATTCTTACCCATGCAGTCCCGTATGATCAAAGGGGTGCTGACTTCAGCAATGCAACACTACACTCACTCCAGCCATTAGTTTCAGAACTTAGGCTAATTAAAAGTGAGGGAGAGATTGAGCTACTAACAAAAGCCTGTGATATAACCGTTGAAGGTCACATTCATGCAATGAAAACTACAAATACTGGAATGTATGAGTATCAAGTTGGAGCAGAGATGGAAAAGATATTTTATGACAGAGGTGCAGAAAGACTAGGCTACCCCTCAATAGTTGCTGGAGGTCATAATGCCTGCATACTTCATTACTCAACAAACAGAGATCAACTTGATGATGGAAACCTGCTTTTAATTGATGCAGCAGCAGAGTATGGAATGTACTCTTCTGATGTAACCCGTACTTTTCCTATATCAGGAAAATTTACATCACCTCAAAAAGATGTATATGAAGAAGTGTTAAGGGTGCAAAATGAGGGTGTAGAAGGAGTAGTTGTGGGTAACTCCATGAAAGAAGTACACCAACAAACTATAAAAACTTTATCTGAATCATTAGTTAACTTAAAACTAGTTCCACTTGGGGTAGAAGAAACAATTTCAATGATGCATTTTTTCGAATTCTTTATGCATGGTACTGGGCACTGGCTAGGCCTTGATGTTCATGATGCTGGAAGTAATGAAGTGAATGGACAACCAAGAGCATTTGAGCATGGAATGGTGACAACCATAGAACCAGGAATCTACGTAAGACCAACAAAGCCCGTTATAGAGTTTCCTTTACTTGAGCGAGATCCAAATGAAATTAGAGAACGTAGAAAAATTATGGGGATGGAGAAAGCTACAAAACTAGAAAAAGAAGAAATGATGAATGCTAAAACGGTAAAACATGAGATTCCTAAAGACCTCCTAGGTATTGGTGTGAGAATTGAAGATGATATAGTTTGTACAAATAATGGACCCATGAATCTCACAGAAAATGCTCCAAAAACCATTGAAGAAATAGAAGCAGTTACAGCCTAAAAAATGTCTTCTCCAAGATTAATTTACTCAATTTACGAAAATCGTTTACGTAATAAACTATTTAGCGAAAGCTTACCTAAACACATCGGATTAATTCATGATGGTCACAGAAGGTACGCAAGGAAAGAAGGACTACTTAGTTTTAAAGTTTCATATAAAATCGGAATGACGAGACTCAAAGAGTGTATTGGATGGTGTGATGAAGTGGGGATTAATTACATCACAAGTTGGCTTTTATCAAGAGAAAATTTATCTAGACCAACAGAAGAACTAGAACCATATTTCCAAGTGTTGAATGAACTCTTTGAAGAGCTATTAATTGATGACGTAGTAGATAATTTTAAAATTGAATTTATTGGATCCACGGATCTTTTACCAGATTTTTTACAAGAAACCATTAAACAACTCAAAGAAGTTAGGGGTGGAGGACAAAAAACTTTAACAATTGCACTAGGTTATGGAGGTCGACAAGAAATCCTAGATGCCATTAAGGGATTGATTGATCAAAATAGAAAAGATCACAATGATTTTGATGAATTAATTGAGAACGTAACAGATGAGCAATTACGAAAACATTTATACTCTCCTGAAACACCAGATATTGACTTAATTATTAGAACTAGCGGAGAGTCAAGGTTGTCCGGTTTTTTATTGTGGCAAAGTGCTTACTCTGAGGTGATTTTTCAAGATGTGTATTGGCCTGAATTTAGAAAAATTGACTTTCTTCGTTGCCTTAGAGAATATTCACAAAGAGAGAGAAGGTTTGGAAAATAAGTTTAAATGTTACTAATAGTTGCATAAAAATACATATATTATATAATGTTACTAATAGTCACATAAAAGGAAAAAATGAATTTAGTAGGTTTAAAAGAATTATCAGAACTTCTGGAAATACCGTACGAAAAATTAAAAGTATGGAAGAGCAGAGGTCGGCTACCTGAACCATTTCAGACAATTAGTGGGACACCAGTTTGGGATTGGGACGAACTTGAAGATGAATTTAGAGCGATACCTCAAAATGAAAATAGAGGAAGACCCAAAAGACCTCGAATCTCTTTGGCAGGTGGCTTAATTGATATCGATGTGAAAAAAAATGATTCAGATTCTAAAGATGCTTCAATCAAAATCAGTATGTTCGGCAAGCAGATCGTTGATATTGAAACGGAAGGGAGTGAAAGCGATGAGAATGGAAAAAAAGTATCTATAAAAGTTATGGGTAAATCTGTAATAGATGGGTATACAGATTTTATACAAGAAGATAGTGAGGAAGCAGATAATGCAGACAGTTGAGGTAAAAATTGGAAGAATTCCAGGAATAATTATTTCATTACTATTTTTATATTTGACTGCTCTAGTGAGCATATTTGTTCTAAAGGTAGCTTTCTTCTTAGCTGCTGTTGTCGTAGTGCTTAAGTCATTTTCCAACCGGAAATAACTTATAAAAAACCTTAAGGTACAATAGTTCCGAACATGCAAGAATTTTTAGCTTCCACCAACTTCACTGCTGCCTTCCTGTTTCTAATAGCAGTTAAGTTTTTGTTAGAAACATATTTAAAATTAAGAAACCTTAAATCTATTGAGCATAACAAAGACACTATTCCAGAAAGATTTGTAAGTGTTGTCACGGCGGAAGAGTACAAGAAATCAATTGAATACAATGTTGATCGAATCAGATTTCAAATTTTTACAGCTTTATTTGGTGCTGTAGTATTAATAATTTTCACTTTGGGGGGATTGTTTAGTTTTCTTAGTGAGATAGTGGTCTCTACAACTTCGTCAGATGTTCTCGGAGCGGTTTTATTAGGACTTTTATTGTTAGTAGTTGAGCAAGTAATTTCACTTCCAATATCTATATACTCAACATTTGTTATAGAGGAAAGACACGGCTTCAATAAAACAACTACAAAAACATTTGTCACAGACATTTTTAAGGGTTTGTTAATATCTGCAACTATCTCATCAGTTATTTATGCAACTGTAATTTACATAGTCGTAAATTTAGGAGATAACTGGTGGATATACGCATTTGGAGCTGTCTTTACCCTTCAAGCGGTTATTTTCTTCCTATATCCAGTTTTAATAATGCCCCTGTTTAACAAATTTGAACCACTTGATAATGAAGAATTTAAAAAACCTATAGAAAAGTTATTAAAAAAAGTTGATTTTAAATCAAAAGGTTTATTTGTCATGAATGCAAGTTTACGAAGCACTCACGGAAATGCTTTTTTTACTGGGTTTGGAAAAAACAAAAGAATCGTGTTTTTTGACACATTGTTAAAAACAATCACCCCAGACGAAATGGAGGCAATACTTGGCCATGAATTAGGACACTATAAGTTAGGACACATAAGGAAGACACTAATTAGTTCGTTAGTATTTGGTTTCATTGGTTTCTATATATTAAGTGAAGTACTTAAAAGTGATAATTTCTTTCTTGACCACGGCTTAGAATCTTTAACTATATATTCTAAGTTTTTACTATTTTATATAGTTGCTGGTTCTTATACGTTCTTTACTAGACCGTTCACTTCAGCACTGTCTAGAAAACGAGAATTTGAAGCTGATGATTTTTCATTTCAATACACTAATGGAGAGTACATGATCTCTGGATTGTTGAAGTTGAGCAAAGATAACGCTTCTAATTTAACTCCAGACTCTTTATACAGTTCTTACTACTACTCACACCCTCCAATTGCTGAAAGAGTAGCCAGTATAGAAAATAAGTTAAAGTAGGTATCTAAGCGACGCTTAGCACAAACAATGCTTGAAGTGTTAAAGCTACTGTTATAAATAGAAATACATACTGAGTCTTATCACTTTTTTGATGTCCAAATAATTTTACTGATAAATCATGTGCTAAAACAACACTTAACATATGACCTGCAAGTGTAACAATGACCATAATTGTCCAAAGAGCAATGGGTTCTAAGAAATAATTTACTTCGGGTTCCTGCACATTAAATAAATTCCATCCAAAACCAAATGGATCGTTCAATCTATAAACAACAGTTTGAAACTCAAACAAAAGTAAGCTCAAATAATGTGTCACATGATATGCAAAAGCAATTGGAAGCATTGTGTGTCCAAATTTAAGAGAAATCTCGTTTAGGTTTAAATCTTCACCACTTACTCGTATAGCAAAATAGCATGCAAATCTATAGAACACCATTATCAAAAGATTCATTAACAAAAAAGCAACTGTTGAAAATGAAGTTTCATATGTTTGAGATCCAAATAAGTCAAACCAAAAAGTAGTTTCTCGTAGACCGTCGTAGGTAACTGTGCCAATCATAAGCAAGATAAAGTATTCCATACCTTTTAGTTGGGCAAGATTTGAAATGTTATTTAGCAGTGTTCTAAATACAGGTTTGCTATTTGTTATTCTCATTTTGCTATACAGATGATGTAGTAACAACAAGGGGTCTACTTCAATGATGGTTTTGTTATAAAACCTCTGGACCACTGACACCACTACAAGCAAAACTAAGAAAACAATACCTATATGTCTTGGATTTCCAGGTTTATTCCATACAAGTTCAAACCATGTTAAGCAAAGAAACAAAAACGAGGCAAAGTACACATTTTGTGAAACTCCCTCACGATTCACAACAAGTGCAAGAGGATTAAATTTTGCGTAGAGGTCTCCAAAAACAAGACCAAGCACAGGCACTGCAATCCATAAAAATATCCATAAAACTAGAGGGGTAATAGATGTCTTAGCTGGTTCATTGTTTACTAGGCCGGGGACTGTTAGTAAAAGAAGAATTATAAATCCGAATACCTTACCCGGTAAAGACTGCTTTGTTGAAAACAAAGTTTCTTGTGAAGTTAATATTGACTCTTTCCATGAGATTTTCAGAAAAACAAATGTTACAACGACCACCAAGACAGCTGCGTTTAAGACCATATCAAATGGAATTGGTAAATCACCAACATTAATTATTCCATGACTAAGCCTTGGAGAAATTTTCACCAACAGTAATGCTCCTTGGTAACTTCTTATTGTTAAAAACTAATATATAATTAAACTTACATTATGTGTGTTGTTTGCAATATTATTGATAAAGATTATATAGACACTGCTCTTGCAGTGAAAGATACTATTACAGATGAGGTAATGACGATACCATTACGAGCACCCGTAGAAGCTTTCCACACCTTTGAAGGTATTCAGTCCCTACTTCTTAACGCTAACTTAATAGCAATAATCTTTTAACCTACTTGCAATTAGCACACTGATCTGTGCAGACACCAAACATTTCAACTCTGTGATCTTGGATTACAAAATTAAACTGTTTCTCAATTTTTTTAATTTCTTTATCTAGTAGATTTTCAAACTCACTGCTCATTTCCACATCTATAATCTCACCACAGTCGCTACAAAATAAATGGTGATGATGGGAGTGGTCTTCAAGTAAAAGCTCAACAACAGTTGAATTATCTGGCGAGGTAAATTCATGTAAAATTTTTATTTTCTTTAAGTCATTCAAAACTCTATACAAGGTAGATTTAGCTACATTACCTGAAAGCTTTGATTGAAGTTCGTCAATTGTAAGTGGATTTTTGCTATCAAGTAGGGCTTCTAAAACTAAAATCCTGGGGTTTGTTATCGAAACTTTATGATCTGATAATATCTGCTTTGAAATTTCTGACATGAATTAATTATAATAAAACACTTTAAAAAAATGAGATAAATTCTCATTTAAAACTTGACAATAAAATAAATGAGACTTAATCTCATTTATTGATAATCATTAAGGAGAATATTGAATAATAAACCAAGATTTAAATTTGCTATTTTAATGCTTTCATTAGTTTTAGTAGCATGCTCTGGAGGCAGTGCAGAAGCTGGTTGTCCAGAAATAGATAATAGAGAAATTAATGTTGTTGCTACCACCCCAATGATTGGTGAGTTTGTAAGTCAAGTTGGTGGAGACAATATTAACCTCACAGTGTTAATGCCTCCTGAAGCAGATCCCCATACTTATGATCCAGCTCCACAGGACGCAGGAAAAATAGCAGACGCAGATTTAGTTTTTTATACTGGTTTGAAATATGAGCCTGCAGCATTAATAAAGCTTCTTGAAAACTCAGCATGCAGTGCAGAGGTTTTAGCAGAAGTCGGTGAAAATGTATTCCCTATTGAGTTCAAAGAAGGTGGCCATGACGAAGAAGGGCATGATGACCATGACGAAGAAGGACATGATGGCCATGACGAAGAAGGGCATGATGACCATGACGAAGAAGGACATGATGACCATGCTGGACATGACCACGGAGCTTATGACCCACACTTTTGGTTTGATCCAAATAGAGTGGCTTATGCAGCGGAATATATTGAAAGCAAATTAGTTGAATTTGATCCAAGTAACGCTTCTGATTATGAGGCAGCAGGAAAAGCTTATGTGACCGAACTAAAAGGTTTAGTTGGTCAAGTATCTGAATTAATTTCTACAATACCTTCTCAAAATAGGAAACTAATAACAACACATGAGTCCCTAGGTTACCTTGAAGCTAAATTTGGACTTGAAGTATTATCAACGATAATTCCAAGTCTTGATTCAGCCAATGAAATATCACCATCACAACTTGTTGGTGTCATTGATTTAATTGAGGACAACAATGTAAAAGTTATCTTTATTGAAGCAGAGGCACCCTCTGTGTATGCGGAAACAATTGTTGCAGAAACTGGGATAAGAGCAGTAGAAGGACTATGGGTTGAAACTTTGAAAGAAGGGCAATCCTATCCCGAGTTTTTATTCGAAGCTGTTGAATTAATTGTGGAGAATCTAAGAAATACTGACTAGGTTGACTATAGATAACTTTCGTTAACTTTAAGAGAGGTATCTAAATGGATACTAAAGAAGTAAATAACGTGAACACCCCTCTGATAATTTCAGACGGGTGTTGCGTGCATTTTGGAAACTCCCCAGCTCTAGAAAGTGTCAATTTTTCCATAAACCGAGGGAAGAAAGTAGCAGTTGTTGGACCAAACGGAGGGGGCAAATCCACATTATTTAATGCCCTGGCTGGATTAATTCCTCTCACTGAAGGCTCTTTAACTATAGAAGGTAAAAGTCCTGATGAAGCAAGAGGTAAGGTTAGCTATGTTCCACAAAGAGATTTAATTAATTGGAATTTTCCCCTATCAGTAAAACAGGTCGTTGAAATGGGCGTAACCACTAAAAAACTATCTAGTTTATTTAACAGAAAGAAAGTTAATGACAAAATCAAAAAAGCATTACAAGATGTGGGCCTAGAAGAAAAAATTAATCACAATATAAAAAGCTTATCTGGAGGACAGCTTCAAAGAGTTTTAATTGCTAGAGCGCTAGCGCAAGATTCTGAAATTTTGTTATTAGACGAAGCTTTTAGTGCTGTTGATATTGGAGCTCAGGAAGACATAATGCAATTGATAAACAGTATTAATTTAGATGGTAAAACGATACTGATTGCTACTCATGATGTGAATAATCTTGAAGAAAAATTTGATGAAGTTCTATGTTTAAATAAACACTGCTGTGCATATGGAGATCCATCAGAAGTCTTAACGCCTGAGGTTATTGAAGAGATGTATGGCTCACATACAGAACTTTTTATCAATAAATCTCATTTTAAAACAGAGGGAAACAGTAGTAGTGATTGAACTAATTCTAGATCCTTTTAAATATGATTTTATGATTAGGTCATTAATTACTGCATTTGCTTCTGGAGCTATGCTCTCAATTCTAGGACCGTTTGCAATCAACAGAAATATGGGCTTTATGGCTGATGCTATGGCGCACGCAACGCTTCCCATAATCGCTGTCGGAGTATTTTTAGGATTTAGCATATCTGAGTTAGGCGTACCCGCCGCAATCTTGATTGCAATATTTCTTGGACTAATTATAAAAAATACAAATGTAGGGGAAGATACAGCAATTGGAATAATTTTCTCCTCTTTTTTTGCCTTAGGCTTTGTACTGATTTCGCTACTAAACGTGACAGTAAATCTGGAGGACTTGTTGTTTGGCCAAATACTTGCCGTAAGTACAACTGACGTTTATATTGTCGTCAGCCTGTTATTAACAGTGTTTACAGTAGTGATTGTTTATTTCAAGCAACTGTTGTTTTATTCTTTTGATCCAATTGGTGCTGAAGTAAAAGGGCTTAATACGACATTTTTAAACTATTTGTTTTTAATTCTATTATCAATTGCTATTGTTGGTTCGCTGCAGACAGTTGGAATTATTTTGGTACTTAGTATGCTTATTATTCCTGCAGCTGCTGCAAAGCTAGTGACCGATACGTTTGTTACCTCTATAAAAGTAAGTGTACTTTTTGGTATCATTTCTTCCATTTCAGGACTTTACCTTTCATACTTTCTTAACCTTCCTTCCGGACCATCAATGTCATTAGTTGCTACAGGAATATTTGTACTGAGTTTTCTATTTAATAAAATATCTAAACAAGGCTCCCTAGCTACGATTACGGTTTCTTAATTTATTAATATACAAAGTATGTTTTACGACGAAGGGTCTGATTTAGAAGTCTATATAGGGTTGATACTTGGTTTCGGCGCAATATTATTCTGGCTATATGATAAATGGTACTTTAAATACAAATTCAATAATTATGATTGGAAGAAGGATTTAGAAGAAGAATAGGTTGAAAATAAATAGAGAATTCATAGATTATCGACCTCTCTTAAAGTTATTTTGGGTTTGGCCCGGAGTTTTAATTTCAGTGACAATTTCAAATAAAAAAACCGGGCGGTGCCCGGTTCAACTAAATAACAAAAACTGAGCACCTACATACGTAGAGACCACCAGTTCCAGTTATTTACTTTGTACATAAGACAATATAAACAAATTGGAATCAGGAAGTAAAGTGAGATATGTAAAAATTTTGTTAACTGATATTTATCAAGTAACAGTATTTTTTAGTGCATCCTAATATTGGATTCATGAATGTAATAATTAGTGCTAACAATTTAACAAAAATATATGGAGAAAAAGAAACAAGCGTTACCGCTCTTGACAACATCAATATAAATTTTAACGAAATGCAATTTACTGCAATAATGGGTCCTTCTGGATCAGGAAAATCAACATTACTGCATTGCTTGGCTGGCTTAGATAGACCTTCATCTGGTCAAATTTACCTTAAAGACAGTGACATATCAACGTTGAACGATAAGCAGTTAACAAAAATTAGAAGAGATAGTTTTGGGTTTGTCTTTCAAGCTTTCAACCTTATCCCAACCCTCACAGCGGAGGAAAACATTACACTACCAGCGTCTATTGCTGGAAAAAAACCTGATATGGACTGGGTAAAAAAGGTTGTTGAGACTGTTGATATTAGTGATAGATTGACACACAGACCAAATGAACTATCCGGTGGACAACAGCAAAGAGTTGCCGCTGCAAGAGCTATGGCTACAAAGCCTGAGGTTATATTTGCCGATGAACCTTCTGGAAATCTTGATTCGAAGTCTAGTAAAGAACTTCTAGTATTTATGAAGTCAGTTGTTGAAGAGCTCAACCAGACAATAATTATGGTAACTCACGATCCGTATGCTGCTTCATTTGCGAACAGGGTCGTAATGTTAAAAGATGGGAAGATAGCTAGCGATTTAGAAGAGCCAACTCAAGAAGAGATTATTTCAGAGGTCACTGCTCTAAGTGACATCTAATGTTTGGATTTACTAAACGCCCCTTATTTCTTATAGCCTGGAAGAACCTCAGGACTTATCCAGTAAGAATTTTTCTAACAACATCATCAATTATTCTTGGTGTAGCCGTAATTATTGCTTCAAATATATTTTCTGAAAGTAACAAATCAGCATTTGATAATTTATTTACTGGAATATATGAAGGTGTTGACCTAGTAGTTCAACCTATACAAGAAGATTTTGCTCAAGGTTTTAGTGGTGATGGTGGCCAAGGGCCCATTTCTTTTGAAGTAAAAAAAATACCAGATGAAAAAATTCAAGAAATCCAGAATCTACCAAGTGTTAAGGCTGCCTGGGGTGAGGTTTTAGGGTATGCACAGTATATTAAATTTGGCCCCAGAAAAGACTGTCATTCCCTAGTTAAAGAATGTTCAAGAGAAACAATCTTAGTTCAGAATGGCTTTGCACCTACATTTGGAGCTGCTTGGGACAATAATCCTTATGCTGCCCAATGGTCACTGGTTGAAGGTAAACCCCCAACCAATATTAGAGAAGTTGTTATGGACGTTCTTACTGCTGAAAATCACGGTTTTGCAGTTGGCGACCAAGTAACAGTACTTGCTGGGGCAACACCTGCAACATTTACAATTACGGGCATAGCAGAATTTGCAAATGTTGGATCTCCAGGGGGTGCAACATTTGCATTATTTGACTTCACAACAGCTCAAAAGTTATTAGATTCAAGAGGCAAGGTTGACTTAATTAATGTTGTTGTGGAAAATAATTACGATGTTGATGAGGTTAAAAATCAAATAGCAAATCTAGATAGTGAAAATTTAAATGTTATAAATGCTCAAGAAGCAGCTGCAGAACAAGCTGACTCAATTAAACAAGGTCTTGACTTTTTCAACACAATTCTAAATGTCTTTGCAGGAATAGCTATATTTGTAGGGGCTTTCATTATTCAAAATACTTTTAGAATTTTACTTCTTCAACGAACAAAAGAACTCTCTTTACTAAGAGCACTTGGTACGTCTAAGCGACAAATATATAGGTTGGTTATCTCAGAATCTCTTTTTATGTCTGTTGTTGGATCTGGCTTAGGAATTGGCTTAGGAATTGGGCTTGCCGTAGCAGTTAAAGAGGGATTGCAGTATTTTGAATTCGGACTTCCAGAAGGCCCGTTAGTTTTAACAACTGAAGCTGCACTTATTGGTTTAGCAATAGGTATTACAGTAACAATTCTTTCCTCACTACTTCCTGCTAGAAAAGCATCTCAAGTAAGCCCAATGGAAGCAATACGAGACAGCGTCTCAACACCTAAGACAAAATCACTGCTTTTAAGACTAATGTTTGGAACTCTTATCTCAACTGTTGGTTTTGGCATGTTGTTCGGTGTTTTATTTGACTTTTTAGACCTTCCTACTCTCTCCTCCCTTCAGCAAGTAGGGTTTGGTGCAGGTATTATTTTTATTGGAATTTCAGTTATAACTCCTTCAATTACGAAACCTTTTGTGTTTGTATTTGAAAAAATTTATAACCTAATATTTGGAATATTAGGAAAACTAGCAACAGAAAACTCCAAAAGGACACCAAGAAGAACAGCTTCTACTGCTTCGGCTTTAATGATTGGCTTAACATTGATATCACTAGCCAATGTAATTACAACTTCTTTTAAAGCACAGGCTGAAACCCTGATTAGCGAAGTTATTTTAGCTGACTATCAAGTTAGTGCTGCAAATGTTTTTGCATCGCCAGGAATTCCAACTGGACTTTCAGAAGAGTTATTAGAACTTGATGAAGTGACCAAACTATCCCGTACCAGAGCCACTGTTGTTGGCTATAACCAAAGGCCTTTAATCTTAGGGGCTGTAGATGCTACAGTATTTGACCTTGTGAAAACAGATGATATTGAGGGAAGCAGGGAAGGATTCTTAAAGGAAGATACTATTGGAATTTTAAAGCAAACAGCTGAAAGGGAAGGCCTATCAGTAGGAGATGAGGTATTACTAACTATTCCTGAAGCTGGTGAGAAGGCTTTTACTGTTTCATATATTTTTGATTGGACAACTCAACCTCCAGCAGAGTTTTTTGTTCTACTTGAAAATAATTCATTCTTCAGTGACGAATCACTTGATACAGAATTGTATTTCAACGTAAGGGAGAAAACACCAGAACTAGAAGAAAAAATTAATACTATTGTTGATGGATATCCTGGGGTTGAGATAAGAGATGAGGATGGTTTAGTTGAGGAAGCTAATAATCAAATCCAGTTACTACTAAATGTAATTTATGGGTTCCTGTCTATTTCAATATTTGTAGCATTATTTGGCATTACGAACACACTATCTTTATCAGTTTATGAGAGAACTAGAGAAATTGGACTCATGAGAGCAATTGGTACATATAGAAAACAAATTAGAAGAATGATCTTTATTGAATCCTCTATTATTGCTATTTTTGGAGCAGCGCTTGGTACCGGTCTTGGAATTTTCTTTGCATGGAGTTTGATTCAAACTTTAGCTGACGAGGGCTTTACAGTTTTTGCTGTATCACTTGAACAGACACTTCTTTGGATTGGTATCTCAATCATTGCTGGTGTAGTAGCAGCAATTTTGCCAGCAATTAGAGCATCAAGGCAAAATATCCTAGAAGCAATCTCTTATGAGTAAATATTTTTAAGACGTAATATACGTTTATGGCTCAAGAAGATATTGTAAAACTATTATCAGAAATGGTAAAAATAGAATCTATCAGTTCTGATAAAAATCACAGAGATGATGTTGATACATCTGCACAATTTGTAGAAAATTTATTTTCTGATCTTGGACTAAACACACAAGTAATAAAGGTTGCTGGAGGCATGCCAGCGGTTGTTGCACACACTGAATTAGACCCATCTAAGAAAACCGTTTTGCTTTACGCCCACCATGATGTTCAACCTGTTGGGGATTTAGATTTATGGAATACAGATCCATTTGACCCAGTGGTACAAGATGGAAGACTATTTGGAAGAGGTTCTGGTGACAACAAGTCAGGTGTTGTTGTGCATTACAATGTTGTAAAAGAACTCCTCAACGACTTACCTGTAAATATCAAGATATTTATAGAAGGTGAAGAAGAAATTGGCTCTCCCACTATGTCAGATTTTATCGAACAGAATAGAGACGCCTTAGAAGCAGATGTTATTGTTATTGCAGATTCTGGAAATGTAAAAATTGGAGTTCCAACTGTCACCACAACACTTAGAGGATTAGTCGATGGAATTATTGAAGTAGATCAACCCATGAGACCAATACACTCTGGAGTTGGCGGAGGAGTTGTTCCTGATGCATTCATGGTTTTAAGTAGAATTATTGCTTCTTTTCATAATGAAAAGGGAGAACTCATGGTTGAAGGTTTAACTTCCACGGATATGCAAGTAACAGAACTTGAGGAATCTTTTCTTAAAAAAATGCTTGGGTCAGATGACATAAATCTTTTTGACACTGAAAGTATCTCCAAAAGACTCTGGCTAGAACCAGCGTTAGACGTATTAGCCATTGACGCACCAGCAGTTAAAGACGCAGTGAATTTAGTTATTCCTAAAGCTAGTGCAAAAATTAGTTTGAGACTTCCTCCAACAGAAGATCCAGAGCATGCAATGAAAATGCTTGAAGAACATGTGATGAAGAATATTCCGTGGAATGCATCAGTTAAATTTATTCCAAATTCAAAAGGTTCTGGCGTAGTTGCAGATCCTAATA
>Ga0181597_10000944_pt1 | contig 32919 bp, 19 predicted proteins | sample 041ome_5_FD_148647 | JGI IMG/M metagenome (GOLD analysis project Ga0181597, IMG submission 148647) | Coastal salt marsh microbial communities from the Groves Creek Marsh, Skidaway Island, Georgia - 041403US metaG (spades assembly) | ecosystem: Environmental > Aquatic > Marine > Intertidal zone...
ACGCGCGAACCGTCCGATGATTCGAGCTGCAATTCTTGTCTGTCCGAGGAATCACAGCACACGCGACCTACTACAGTTGTTGTTGTTGTTGTTTGTTGTTGTTCATCTCCTTCTCCTTCTCCTTCTTCTTTATTATTATTATTATTGAAAGGAACAAACTTGTTCTTTAATAAAGCCACTTTATCTTCGATGCGATCTCTCATGAAAAGCTTTCCCTGAGAGGCGGAGGAGACGAGCTCTGAAAAAGATATTTCCGCTTCTTTCGAAGACGAAGTTTCAGAAGCATTGAAGTCACCCAAAGCGCCTTCGAATATCGTCTTCACCAACGTCGACGAGGTGGTGTTAGCCAGAGAGGTTTTCTTTTTCGCTTTACGATACGACCCGGGCGTTTTCATCTGAGCCGCTATGGATGCCGGTAACGACGACGTCGACGCGTTGTTGGTCTCCTTGAACGGCGTTTTCAAAACCGGTTCAAAATCGTCTTCGTCTTTGTTCCCATCTACTGCGTCGGCGGTTGAAGCCGCGCCAACGCCGACGACTTCCATCTTCCCGTGGACATCTTCGTCGTGCATCTCCAAATGGTCGCCCATAGACATCATCACTCTCGCTTTCTTCTGCACTTGCCTTTCGAATTTGCTCAACTTTTTTTTACTGTTACTCTTCGCCGACGACGACGTCGACGATTTCAAACCTTTAATCTCCTTCGCCATCAAATCTTCTCTCAAAACGTACTCCCGAAAGCTTTCGATGTTCTCCACGCTCGGGATCGCCTTCACGTCGTCCTTGATGTTTGCGGTCTTAGAAACGAACGCCTCCCACGCGATGACAAACTTCGAAGACGCGTTAGATCCCGAAAAGAAGGATTTGTATATCGAAAGTAACTCCTCGCGTATCGCGCCGTTGATGTTTTTTGAGATGCCCGTGAAGCCATCCTCTCGAAACGCGGCGACGATTTCATTCCAAAGAAGAGCATTATCGTCGTCAATATCTGCCGCTGCGGCGGTAGGAGAACTCATATCGTTGTTAATGTTGTTGTTTTCGACGACGGTGAATGATGATAACAATAACAATACGAACACAGAACACAAACACACGTTGATACGAATGAGGAGATGTGCGGACCACTTTCGCTTCTTCCAATTTTTTTTGAATTTAAAATATTTTAGGGTTTTAGAGAAAAGCAACAAAAACGAAATTAAAGAACAATACATGTACTTTAACAACGTCCTCAACACGTATCAATAAACCATACGCGAGGAAACTCGCGGGTTCCATCTGTTCAAAGATGGGTTCGCTGTGGTGTAGGTGGTTATCATGTCCGGCTTTCAAAAAATCGAAGGCACATAAAAATATACCAACAAACATTGGTGTAGCTCTTCTTCTGCGAAGTAGCTCCCGGTCGACCAGGGTTCGAGTCCCTGCGGCGAAACATGCCCCTTTTTTTTTTAGCCGCACAACGACGATTATTCATTCAAAGAGATGCTTCTTCGTATACCAGAAGAGCGTGTCGACAGCTCGAAAACCAGGAAGAGGGCGGGAGGGTGTCTAAAGATGAAGAAAACGACTCCTGTGGGAGAAACACTCGAAGAAGAATTGCGACACGGACGACTCGTGGTGCTTCGAACGACGGATAAAGTAATGATGCAGCGGTCGAAATAATGTTACGCTCAACGACTATTGCATGTGAGCACATGTGAGCGCGTGCCAAATTTCATCGTCCACCCTTGTCATGCCGCGAGAAATATCGCTCTTCTTGGTTTTATTCAATTTGGGAATCACACGCGTTAAACCGACTCGAATGGCGATTACGGAGATGTGCGAGTGTAACACGACCACACCTCCTCGATAACAGCTGCCAGTTACCGCAAAACGGTTGGCGATGCGAAGGTGGCGTGCTGCATCTTCCTGAAGTTAACGATTGTGAATATAAATAGTCGTGCGCGTTCGTTCGCGGCGTAAAAAGCAAGAAGTTTTGTTTTCAATCACAAAGTATATCTTCTTCTTCTTCTTCTTCTTCTTCTAATCTTCTACGGAAATAACGACCTCTCCCTGAACCAAATCTCGATCATCAAGCCCCGTTGCACTCCGCCGGCAGAGGCGCTTTCGGATGTTTGCTCTCGAAGTGACCCTTCAGCTGCTTCGCGCTCTTCATCATCGCCATGCACACCGAACACTTCAAGACTAAAGATTCGTTCGTTTTCCCCAACGTTGATTTCGCGGTCGTTTTCTCCGCCTGCTTCTTCGCGTTCTTTTCCTGCGCTTTCGCTTTCGCGTTGCCTCTCACCATTTTCTCTCTCTCTCTGTTTCTTTCTTTCTTTCTTTCTTTCTTTCTTTTTCTCTCTCTCTCTCTGTGCGTGTGTGTTAGTGTATGTTCTCTCCTTTTGTAAAGTGAATTTGAAGCATTTTCCCGCCAAAATCTCCACTTTTCACAAAGAGAGCGCGAACGCTTAAATATTTCCTTTTTAAGTCATCATCAATCGACGCTCTGAAAAGAGAGAGAGAGAGAGAGAGAAAGAGAGAGAGAAAATGCTTCCCTCCTCCTCCGCGTCGTCGAAGAAACGGTTCGCTCGGAAACCGAGAAGAGCGGAGAGAAGAGAAAGCGACGGTGGCGTTCTCGTTTCTTTTCCTCCCGCGAAAGCCGATGACGATGAAAAAATCATCGTCGAATCCAACGCTGCGAAGAAGAGAAAGCAACGACAACAACAACCGGAGACGAGCGATGAAAAGAAGAGTAAGAATAAGAAGAGCAGCGATGACGTCGTCGTCAAAGGAGATCCGTACGCGTTCGAGAACGCGAAGGAGTTGTTTGGGAAAGTGGACGAGGAAGTTTTAGCCGTGGATGAAGATTCGGAAGAAGAAGACGTGGAAGCGCAGGCGGAGAAGTATTTCGTGTCGAGAAGGAAGCGAGGAGGACAGAGCGGGTTCGGTATCGCGCTGTTCGGGAAATCGCTCTTGATGAAGAGCGAGAAGTTGTTAAAAGAAGAAGAAGAAGAAGAAGTGGTACAGGAGAAAAAGGAAGAAACTCAACGACGACGCGTGTCGTTCGCGATGGACGACGACGGAGCGAACGACGAAGAAGAAGCCATCAAAATCAAGGAAGAGATTAAGATTATTCCTCTGAACCACGATTCTCCTCTGAAATCACCGATCAATAATCAGTCGCAAGAAGTCTTGTTCGACGAAGCGTTAGCGACGGAGATTAAACTCACGCCGGAAAAACCTATTCAATTCAAGAGGCAGAAAACGCCGTCGCCGGTGAAGCAAATAGTCGTCGCTCCGCCCGCGAAAAAGTTTTTAGTGCAATCGAGCGACCCGCAAACGCACTTGCAGGTGCTGGAAAAGCACGGCAGCGATGGAATCAATAACGGGGGCAGCAGTTATAACTTTCAAGAGCGAGAACAAAGAACGCTGGCGTCTACGTTGTGGCTTTTGAAGAAAATCGCCTCAAACACGCAATACAGACGAAGACTTTCGAGAGAACGACCGCACTTTGCGACGTCCATGTTCACGGCGGCTTTGAAGATAGCCGGAAAATCAGCCACGGACGCCAACTTACGACTAGCTACCATCGCGTTGGCGTATCTCTTTTCTTTGGAAATCAAAACGTTTTCGAGGGCGTTGGACGAGATGGATATCGCGGTGGGCGTCGCCGCGTGCGTAGACGAGGCGAATTTTTTCATCGCGGATAAACAAAAAGTAAATGGAGAAATAGTAGTAATAGGAGCAGAAGACGACGACAAAGACAGTGGTGGTGGTGCTGCTGATGGTGGTGTCGATCATGATGATGATGTCGAGAAAACGGTGGAAACATCTTTGAGCGCTTTAAAGTTTCTCCCCAACGAGAAGAGCGCGTGCACGAAAAATATAGCTTTATTGCTAGCATTCAGAGCGTTGCAGTGGGGAAGCGAAGAGGAAGAAGAAAACGAAGAGGCCGAACGAAAAGAAGGTAAACAAGGCACTAGCAATAACAAAATATTCTTTGGAGGTGACGCGTCGTCTCGCGCGTTGCGGACGCGCCTTTCCAGATCTGGGTTCATAACTTCCGTCGCGAAACTCGCCAATGAAAGTTGCAAAGATTTGGTGCAAAGCATGCATTCGAGCAAAATGAAGAAGCACGAGAAAACAAAAGGCGGAGAAGATGCGATGAAGGCAAAGGCGAGAAAATCGTGCGCGAGACTCTTTCGATGCGCTCGAGTCATCGAGGCGGCGACGTACGCCAGCCCGGAGACGGTGACGACGTTGGCTTCTTCAAATTTACCCGTTTGGGAATCTTTCGCGAGCGAGGAGAGCAAAGATGTTGCACAAAAAAGGAACAAGAACCGGGAAGACGACGACGACGACGACGACGACGACGCGTTCGGAGAGCCTTCTCCATCTGATACTAACGCCTCCGAAGCAGCGTCTTCTTCGTCTGTTCTGAAGCTCGCCGAGGTTTCTTTGCTCGAGATGAAGAAAGAAGAAGAAGAAGAAGAAGAAGAGGAGGAGGACAAGCACAAGGACGATGGACAAAATCTCACGACTATTCCTACATCAACAGCAGTAATGTCAACGCCGCCGAGACCCATCCCAGGAAGCAAAGGAGAAGAACGAGATAAAGATAATAATAATAACAACAGTTTCCTTCAGATTGGTTCTCCGGCGACGGTTGGAGCGTCGCCGATTTTCGGTCAAATGGCAAAATCTCCCGGAGCAGCCTTGGATTCCTGGCTCGCAAAGTCTCCCAAAGACGGAGATGTAGACAACATGTCTCCGATACCAAAAGGAGCTGGAGCAGCTTCATTAAAGAACAATAACGATAAAAACAACAACAACAACAACAACAGAAAGAACAACTGGTCTTTAGCGAGATGTTTGATTGAAACGCTCCCGACGCTTACGCTTCTAACGAGTCGATCGATGCGTCCACGAGCAAAAACTTTGCACGGCATCCAAACTTCCGAGTATTTGAACCCAAACATCGACGTGCGATTATCCTTGGCAACGTTGAAAGCGTGCGTATTCGCGTTAACAAACTCGACAAACGAAAATGCGGTCGGTGCGAGAGCCGCGGCTTCGCGCGAAGGGTTGCACGGCATCGTCGCCGCCGTCGCGTACTATTCCACCATGCGCGGTTGCGCTTTATACGGCGAATTCGCCGGTTTTGTTCCGAAGAAAGACAACATGGAAGGTACCGTTCCAGACGCGTACAAAGAAGCCGCGACGGAGTTGCTCCACGCGTGCATGTGCTTACTGGTGAACATCACCGAGGCGAATCCTCGAGCGAAGAAAGAACTTTTGCAACTCCAACTGGACTGCGCGCCGTTTGGCGTAGGAAAAGCCGAAGACTTTAAGAAGAAAAAGGTGAAGAGCACCGCAAACGGGAAGAAAGCTTCGAATGACGAGAAGTCGGCATCACCACTCGTCCCGTTTCCGACTGTCCTTGCGCGCATTTTCACGCACGCCGGCGGCGCCAAGATGCACCGCGCCGAAGAGGAGGATGAAGACGACGACGATCAAAGCCTAGAAGCAGAAGGAGAAGACGGCGACGGCGACGACGACGACGAAGTCACCGCGGAAATGCTCGACGGCGACGACGACGCCACCGCAAACGCCGCTGTCGACCCTTCCTACGGCGAAGACCTCATCACCCAGGCCTACTCCTCGCTCCTCCTCGCCTTCCTGGTCGAAAACGACCGCGAGGCTTTGCGCCGAACCGCCGACCAAGCCTTACCAAAAGGCGGAAAACGGAAAAGAATCTCCAGACAAACTCCAGACGACGGCGGCAACGACATCACTCGAGGCGACAAAAACCTCCCGACCGCGAAAAATGGCGTCCAAGCTATGGTTGACACGCTGGAAAGGTTCCACGCCTTTCACGACACGCTCGACGCCATGTCCGAGAGCAGCTCGGCGAGCTTAAAAAGAGTCGTCGAGTGGTTAAAGTCCACCCTCGTTTCGTAGTAAAAGCGTTCGATCGCGAATAGTAATAGCAATAGTAATAGTAATAACAGCATCATCATCATCAACATCAACATCATCAACAACAAACGGAGCGTGTTAGGTTTCAGAGTTTGAAATACTTTCTCTCTCTCTCTCTCTTTCTCTCCGTTACGTATTTCGTGCGCGTGTTCGCCATTTTTTGCGTATCTTTTCGAAAAAAAGGATAAAAATATTCTTCAAATTCCAAAACCAAACCTTTCGGAGAAGACGCGCGCGCGCGATTAATATCATCATCATCATCATCATGCGCGAACGGAACGCGTGAAAGACACCACCGAGAACAAAGAATGAGCGGCGGCGGCGGTAACAACAACGACAACGAGAAAGGTTCGTCGACTTCGTCTCGCAATTGGACGAACGAAGCGTTGAATTTCTCCAAGGGGTCGGCAAAATTGGACGAGTTTCGCAACGCGTGGGAACGGACGATTCAAGACGCCAAGTCGAAGTTTATCGTCGGCGATGGCGCGAGTAGCGGTGGGAGTAGAAGCAGCTCGAAGAGCGGGATGGCGAACAACAACAACAACAACGACAGCAACAACGAGCATCAAAATGTTTGGGGTGGTTTGCAAACGGCATTTAGTTCGAGTTTGGACGCTTCTCTCGGCGACCGGGCGATATCGATGGAATCCATTCGAGAGTTGGCGAAGAGGACGGTGCAGAAACCAATCAACGACGGTCTGTTGAAAGTTGGGGATTCGCAGTTTATGGAGAAGTTTAAGCAAAGAGCGGCGGCGTCGAATGGAAACACCGGGGACGCGAGCGCGGTGACGGGCGGGTTGCGGAGGAGCGCGTCGAAACCGGACGATTTGAACACGGACGCGAATAAGACGATGTGGCCGTCCACTTCGAGCGGGAAGTTGAAGAGGAGCGATTCGAAGAATGGCGAGGAAGATGCCAATCAGAGCTTGAGCGGAAGGAGCTCGCCGTTTTCGTCGTCGCAAGATTTAAGCGCGATCATCGAGAAGAACGTCATGCCGAAAGTGAAGGACATCACGGACAACATCACTAAGAATTTGCAAAGGCCACCGGAAGGATGGGACGTTTTTAAAGCAGTGAGCGGTAACAAACCGAAACCATCCGTAGGTTCGACGACGCCAACGTTCCAAAGTGCGAAGACGAATACTACCAAGAACAACATGAGTAGTAATAGCAGCAAAAATAAAAAGTTTACCTTTTCGGGATTGAACTCGCGAAGGAGTTCGCAAGAGTCGTTGCGTTCGCTCTCCGATGACGAAATGGGAGATAATAATTTCACAAATAACGAAGCAGGAGGAGATGAATTACAAGAAACCGGGGAGTTTGACGTCGAGTTGCGCGAACATTTCGGGAAGGTGACGTTACGAACCACTCGAAGGTTGTTACGCAAAGCATCCTCGGAGGCGCTGGATACACTAAAATCCAAATTTACCACCCCAAGTAGCGCCATCAGCAACGTCAACACCAACGGAGGAGAAACAAAGGATGAGATGATCGCAACGCCGTTAAAAACGAGCGAAGGTGAAAAAGAACAGTTTTCCATCGTGGGCGGTAGTTCCGGCGGTAGAAAACAGAAAGATGTTGCCACGCAAACAAAGTCACCAAACAGACCGCGATCGATTAAAGAACCCGGGAGAAAAGTCGCCATCGTCACCACTGCGACGCTGCCTTGGATGACAGGAACTGCCGTCAACCCTCTCTTGCGTGCGGCGTATTTAGCCCGGCGTGGATTGCACGAAGTTACCCTCGTTGTCCCGTTCCTCCCGGTCGACGAGCAGAAAACGTTGCATCCAAATAACGTCTTCGAGTCGCCGGAGCAACAAGAAATCTACGTTCGAAACTGGGTCAAAGAACGATGCGGATTTGACGTTCCAAACTTAAAGTTAAACTTTTATCCGGGAAGATACGCGACAGACAAGATGAGCATCATCCCGGTTGGGGACGTTTCGGCGCATATTAAAAACTCCAACGACGTAGCCGTCTTGGAAGAACCAGAACATTTGAATTGGTTCCACACGGGACCGCGATGGAGCGATACGTTTGAACACGTCGTCGGTATTATTCACACGAACTATTTAGATTACGTTCGGTTGGAAAATCACGGGAAAGTGAAAGAGAAGGCGTTAGGATTCGTGAATTCAGTCGTTTCGAGGGTGCATTGTCACAAAGTCATCAAACTTTCAGACGCCGTGCAAGAATTTCCCAGAAGTTGCACGATGAACGTGCACGGGGTGAGTCCGGTGTTTTTAGACGTTGGCGCGTCGAAGGCAGCGGCGAAGAGAGTGCAGCTGATGCGCGACGACGACGACTACGAGAATTACGAAGATGCTTTAACCAACAGCGAACCGCAATTTGCATCGATCACGTCGACAACGAAAGCCGCCTCTTCCTCCCCCTCTTCGAAACGCAAGACGAGAAAGAAGAAGAAGGAGAGCAGCAATAGCGACGGAGCGAACGGGAACGAGGGATCGGTTTTTACCAAAGGCGCGTACTTCCTCGGCAAAGTCGTTTGGGGTAAAGGCTACCACGAACTCCTCGATTGCGTCGAAAAACACAACGCGAACGCTGAATACGGCCAAACGTGCCCCATCACCATGGACGTCTACGGCAACGGCGAAGACTTGGAGTCGGTCACGCAAACTGCGATGGATAAAAAGTTACCTTTGAATTTCAAAGGACGCTTGGACCACGCGAATCCAACCGTTCATGATTATAAAATTTTCGTCAACCCGTCGTTGTCCGATGTGGTGGCAACCACCACGGCAGAAGCGTTAGCCATGGGCAAATTCGTCGTCTGCGCGAAGCATCCGAGCAACGAATTCTTCTCATCGTTTCCAAACTGTTTGACGTACGGCAATCAAGAGGAGTTTTCGCAGTGCATGAAGAAAGCGTTCGAATCGGAACCGAAACCGCTTTCGGCGGAGGACGCGTACAGATTAAGTTGGGAAGCGGCTACGGATCGATTCTTAGACGCGGCGGAACTCGGACCGGAGCACAAGGAGAAGCAACCGAAACTCTCGAAAGTTTCCGAGGCTGTGGCGGCCTCCGCGTTTTACGCTTTGAACAATAACGAAGGCGTTCGACAAGCGCTGGGTGCGGGTAAAAACACGCACTCGACGGATGTGCCGGAAAAGTTGGACGCGAATTGGAAACCGGAGAGGTGGGAAGTCTCCGGATTAGCCTCCTCGACGAAGAAAAAGTAAAAGTATAATAAAAACAAAGAAGATAAAGAAAAGCGCACGCGCGCGCCGCGCTACTATTGCACACGCATTGAAGAAAAAGAAGAAGAAGAAAATCAACGCGCACGCGTTTGTCGTCGTCGTCGTTGTTGTTGTTTTAATAAACAAAGGGTAAACTACAAACTGTACACTACAACTCTACATCGAAAACACGCTCTCCTCGTCGTTCTTCTCCGCGCACTTCTTGCACTCGCCCTCGTGCTTCGCGTACGTCTTCTTACACGACTCGCACTGCTCCAACGTCAACAAGTCCGGTCTTTGCGCGAATCGACTCATCGACCGCCACTTCTCCTCGACTTTCTTACTCTCCTCCGCGCGTTTCTTCGCCAAGTTCCTCCTCCTCTCCCCGTTGTTCTCTCGAATGAACGCTTGTTTCTCCATCGCTCGTCTGTACCTGTTTTTATTCCGCTCTGGTCGGTACGCGCGCCCGCCGCGTTTTTCCGATTTCAAAATCAGCCCATCTTCGTCGTCATCACTCGTCGTTTGCTTCGAGGAGGGTTTGTCGTCGACGCGTGCGCGGACGTCGTTTTCCCAAACCTGTCGTCTTCGAAGCTTGAAAAACTTCTTCGACGAGCCGTCGCTTTTCTCGTCGTCAAAGTCGTCGTCAAAGTCGTCGTCGTCGTCGTACGGGTGCGGTTCGTCGTCGTCGAGAAGAGGCGGCCGGTACCCGCCGACGGTGGTTTTCGTCGCCGAGTGCGGGCCTCGACGATAGTGTCGTCGCGGACTCCATCGAGGCTGAACGCTACTACTTTCCGCTCGAAAAGAGGAAAGGATTCGACAGAAAGCGAGCGAAGAGAACGAAGAAGAAGACGACGAAGAAGCAGCAGCAGAAGACGACAACAACGACAATAACTTTGTCGTTCTTCGAGAAGACGCCGGGGCAACGCGGGAGAACATGACTTTGTGGTTTTATTGGTATCCAGAGCAGCGCCGTTTTTATCTCTCTGAAATGGAGTTTTTTTTCCCCAGAAAATGAGCGCAAAAGCAGAAGACTTTGAAGAAGACGAAGAAGACGACGCCGTCTACCGAACGCTCTCCAAACTCACCCCGTCGGAGCTGCAAAAACACAACGCGAACTCTCGTCGAGATTTGAACGGACAGCTCGAACTGCTCTCTTCGCTGTACGAATCGACCGCGCTGGAGTTTCACGAGATGGAAAAAGTGAAGGAAAAGTTGTTGGCGAACGTGCAAAAGCTGAAAGATTTGAACGAAGAAGATGAAGATGAAGACGACGAAGAGATCGCGCGGTTGGAGAAACAGCTGGAGGAGGAGAAGGAGAAGATGCGGAAGTTGTCGAGAGGGGAGGGAACGACGGGCGCGAACGAGAAGAAGTGATGATGACGAGACCCACGGAGTAGTTCTTTTAGAGTGTAGAAGTCGAGAGGTTGCTTAGAGAGACATTTGTACTATAACGTTTTTGTATGCGTGATGTAATAATATTAAAGACGACGAGAGGGATGGCTTGTGCTAACGCGCTGCTGTTGCTGCGCGCGCAGGAGTCTATTGTTATTATCATAAAAGCTTCCTCTTTCGACGATGTGCGCGCTTTGTTGAGCGCGCGGGTTTTTATCGCTTCACCCACTGAAACGCCTTTCTCGCTTTTTTCAAACCCGGCTTTTTCCTCTCCACGATTCTCGAGTCTCGAGTCAATAATCCCATCGGTTTCAACTGCGCGCGGAACGCGGGGTCGTAGTTTTGTAAGCATCTCGCCACGCCGAGTCGAGCGGCTTGACTTTGACCGCTCAAACCGCCCCCGTGGACGATGACGCGCACGTCGAACAAACCTAAAGTATTCGTCGCGGCGAGCGGCGCCAAGACGTGCTGCCGTAAGCTCACATCTTTGAAATACTCGTCCATAGGTTTCCCGTTGACGATAATCTCACCGAATACTTCTTCTTCTTCTTCTTCTTCGTCGTCGTCGATATTGTTCTCATCTTTCTTCGGACCTCTCGCCGGCACGATCCTCACTTGCGCCACCGCCGTCTTCCTCTTCCCGGTCCCGACGCTCCCGCCGCCTCGATCGATTTTCTTCACTCTGCTCATCGTCTGCTCTATTTGTTTCATCTTTTCTCTCTCTTGCCTCTTCTCCTTCTCCAAACTCCTCAAATCTTGGTAAAAGTGTTCCAGCGGCGGGAATCGATCCTCCGGCCTCGGTTCCTCTCTATCAAACACCAACGCGTTCAACTCCTCGAGAATTGCCCTCTCGTCTTCCGTTTGCGTCTCGAGGTGCCTCTTTGCCGTCGGGTCGTTGTAGTTGCCGTACAAAACGCCTTCTGGTATCTTATCGATCCCCGCCGATCCGTCTGGGATGTCCGAAGGCGACGTGATCTCGACTCGAGAGCGGATCATGGAGAGGATTTCGCTCTCCGAATGGGGCCGTTTTCTGCTCGATTTGGAGGAATACCAACAGCGCATCATAGGCTGCGCGCGTGGGGTGGAAGCGACGACAAAATCGCTCAAACGCGTCCTCCCAGCGCCGTTGTTACTGGTGCTACTACTACCGCTGGTAGATGCGAGGAGCGAACGCGCGACGCGACGCGCGTTTTGTCGGAACATTTCTCCCTAGTTAATTTTGGCGAGAGTTGTGAGGTCTTTCGATCCTTTTGCACGAAGAGAGAGAAAGAGAGCGCGAGCGCGCGCGAGAGAGAGAGTATTACACATTTTTAAAAGAATCGAACGGGAGGAAAACTAAAAGTACCAGTACGTATATAAATAATGTTATGTGTACGCGTGTGTATTTTATATCATTTCGAAGTCATGCTCTTAGATTTACTCATCATGGACGGCGATTTCATCAACCCGTTTTTCTTCTTTTCTCTTCTCTTGTATCGAATCTTACACGGATGTTTCGGGCCGACGACCATGCCTTCGTAATCGGGTTCGGGTAAGTCACCGATTAACTCAAACTCGTAGTTTCGAATGAGCACGGACCAGATGGTTTTGATTTGCATGAACGCGAAGGTTTCGCCCATACATCCGTGTCGCCCGGCGCCGAAACCGATGTACGAGGCGAACTTGTTTTCGTCCGTTTTGAAGCGCTGCGGGTCGTAGGTGTTTGGGTTCTTGAAGACAGATTCCATGCGGTGAGCAAACGCCGGAGAGGTGGCGCAGATGTGACCTTTCGGGACGGTGTATTTCTTACCGTCCGAGGTTTCCACGTCGAAGTTCACTTGCGCTTTTCTCAAGAGCATGATCAAAGGCGGGTGCATTCGCAACGCTTCCTTCACGGCGTAGTGTAACTCGTCCATTTCCGCCAACACGTCGAAATCAATCTTCGTGCCGTGCTTTTTCATAATTTGTTGTTGCTCTTGCTCGAGGTACGGCATCACGCGTTCTTTATTTGCAATCGCGAGTAATCCAGTCCACGTGCTCGTGATGGAACTCGTGTGCTGTCCGGCGAACAATACCGCGATCAACATCCCCAAAACTTGGTCGTTGGTCAACTTCGATCCATCTTTGTACCTGGCATCGATGAACGTTTGCAACACGTCCGGTTCCAAACTCCCACTCTCTCTTCTCGCTTGAATCACCTTGTCAAAAATCAACGCCAACTCTTTTCTCGCCTTATCTCTCTTCCTATGCGCCTCGATCGGCGCGTACGGGAAAAACACCGACAACGGCACCATACCTTTATCCAAATCGTGTACCAACGCCGTCACCTCGGAAAACAAATTCTCGCGAATTTCTCTACCGAGCAAACATCTACTCGCGGTCAAAACAATCAACTCGCTCAAAGAGTCCAACAAATCCACCTCGCCTTCGTCTCCCCACTTCTCGAAGAACGCGTCCGCCTCTTTCACCATCATCCCGACGTACGTTCGCAACCGCTCGCTCTTCAACGAATCCGCGAAAAAACGAAACTGTTCCGCTCTCGTTTGATGATCGACGTCGAAAACGACTCCTTTCCCAAACGTCGGCACGTTAAACTCGTACACCTCCTTCTGCGACATCTCCACGTCCTTCGCCTTGAAGAAAAACTCAGACACTTTCGGGCCAATCAAAAACGTGATTCGTTCGTGAAACACCGGCACCGTAAAAACCTCCCCGTGTTTCGGAAACGCCTTCGCCATCAACTTCATCGGACCTTTCAAAAACTCGAGCATCCCACCGACGATTGGAATCGACGCGTCGATCAACGGTGGCGTGCGTTTCGATTTCAACATCGTTCGCGAGAGAACATCCAAAATCACGAGAAGTGCGATCGATGCGAGGAGTAAGATTCCGAGGAAAAAGACGACGTCCGACCATCCTTTTTCTTCTTTCGCGAAGGACGACAGGAAAGCGAAAGCTGAGAAGGAAGGAGGCGGAGGCGGCGGTGCCTTTTTGAACAGAGTCAGAGTCGCGAGAGAAGAGAGGAGGGACATTTTGTTGTTGTTCTCTTCTTTCGCCTTTGCGCGATGAGCGATGATTTTTAGGTACAGCAGCGTTCGTTTAAATCGAAAGATATCCGAAACATTTAGGGTTTAGAACAAAAGAAGTTTAGGGTTCTAGTAGAAAAAGTGCGAACAGTTACGAGCGACGCTTGGGGAAGAAGAGGAAAGAAGCGCCAAACTCGACTCGCACGCGCTTACGTTCGTACATAATAAGAGAGAGAGAGAGAGAGACACACACACAGAGAGAGAAGTTTTGTTCTCGTCGTTAAAAGTCGTCGCGAAAAAGTGTGCGAGAGAGAGAAGAAGAAGAAGAAGAAGAAGGAGAAAGAGTGCATGTTTTTCCTCTTTGCGCGCGTTTTTGTTAGATTGATTTTTTGTACATAACACGTGTATTATACATATACATACATATAAACGGGAAGGAGAAAGTGCGCGCGTTGAGTGAGCGCGAAGAAAGCGGGAAGAACACGCGATGATCGTCGCGATGCAACAAGCGCGAACTTCTTCCTCTTCTTCTTCTTCTTCTTCTTCTTCTTCTTCGACGAGGAAGAGGATGATGATGATGATGATGCTGAAGAAGAAGAGAAAGCAAGTCCTGCTTAGTAGTAAGAGTAAGAAGGACGGCGACGACGCGAGGAAGACGACGAAACTATTTTCTTCAAAAGGAAAAGGAGAAGGCGCGAGGAGGGAAAGAACGATCGCGAATTATTACGACAGGTCCTCGCGAGGCGGGTTTCGGCCGGAAGATTTCTCGTCCGCGGACGATGGAGACGAGAAGTTTGCCGACGACGACGAGGAAGAGCGCCGGCGGAGACGAAGACGAAGACGAAAATCAGGCGAAAGCGCTTCTTCGTCTTCTTCGTCGTCGAAATTGGCGGAATTTTCCATGAAAATAGTACTCGACGGCGAGGAAACGAAAGAGATATTTAATTTAGCCGTGCCTGCGTTGGGTGCGTTGTTGGCGGATCCGCTGATGTCGTTAATCGATACGATGTTTGTCGGGAGAATCGGCGTGAACGAGTTGACCGCGCTGGGACCGAACGCGGCTATATTTCAAGTCATATTTCAACTTTTTTCGTTTCTATCCATCACGACGACTGGGATGGTTGCGAGACATTACGTGAGGTTCAACGAAGGGTGCGAAATCGCGGAATATAAAATCAGGAGGAGCGTGTCGATATCGCTGTTTTTCTCCGTCGCGTTTGGCATGGTTTCTTTGATCGTGCTGAACTGTTTCGCGAGCGAAATTTTACGTTTAGTTGGAACGCCGGAAAGTTTGCTCGCGACAGCGGCACCGTATCTGCGAATTCGTGCCTTCGCGACGCCGTTCGTGTTGGCCTCGTACTGCGCGCAAGGCGCGTTTATTGGGAAATTAGACAGCAAAACGCCGCTGAGAATATTCGCGTTCGCGGCGGTGCTCAACGTCATTGGCGATTTCTTGCTCGTTCCATTGTATGGCTTACGCGGCGCCGCGTTCGCGACTTTGTTCGCGCAGTGCGCCTCTGCGCTTTCGTTCTCTTCGCAGCTGTTTCGACAAAGGATGGTACCAAAGTTAGGAAGTCCCGAGTGGAAGACTCCGCCGACTGCGATGGAAATCCAACGCATCACGAAAGTTAGCTCGGCGCTCTTCTTTTCCTCCATCTGTCGCATGGGCGTGTACACGATGATGACCACGACGGCTTTGCACTTAGGCAACGCCGTGATGGCAGCGCACCAAATTGCTTTGAACGTCTTCTGGTCGCTCACGTACTTCGTGGACCCACTCTTCGTGGCCTCCACGTCCTTCATCGCCAGAGACTTTGAACGCGACGCGGAAAAAGCAAAAAACATCGCCAAAAAGCTCCTCCTCCTCTCCTTCGCCGTCGGCGTCTTCATCTCCATCGTCGCTTTCGTGGTTGCTGCGTTCGCCTCGGCTGCGTTCACCGCGGACTTTTACGTCCAATCTCTGGTCCGATCCGTCTCGCTCTACATGCTCGTCTCCCAGTGCGTTTCGGCAGTTGTCTTTGTGAGCGAAGGCATATTAATCGGCGCCGGCGACGCGCGATACTTACTCCGCGCGCACGTGCTCAACTTCCTCGCCCTCGCCGTCGTCTTGCGAGTCGTTCGGCACTTCTCTTTGGGTTTGCGAGGCATATGGTTCGCCGTGCTCACGAACCAAATATTCCGCCTGGTGCAACACGCGAACAGAACGATGGTCGAAGGAAACGGACCGGATATTTTCCTCCTTCACTCCGGCGCAGCAGGCGCGAGCGCGGAAGGAGGAGAGAGCGAAGTAAAAGAAGAAGAATAAAATTAGAAGTCACGAGACGACGACGGTCGCGATCGAAGTCGTTTAAATCGTAGAAGTCACCTTTACACTAAATCGTAGTAAAATCTAAAGCTAATACATTCTATATTTAATTGGATGCCAAAATTGGAAAATCTTCTCGCGACCTTTGCGTAGTGCTTCTTCTAAAACTTTAGATTTCTTTATTCCTCTTACCACTGGTACATTTGATGATAATACAAAAGAACTACATTCTAACAAAATTTTAATGTTACTAACTATTCTCATCGACGAGCGCGGACGTTCCTATGCGTGCCGACACCAATGCCTTCGTCGTCCTCCTCGTCGTCGCTCACCCAATCCCTCTCGCTTTCGCGATTTTCGGTATTCGTCGTTCTCGCCGACGCGCGCGCGCCTTTACTCTTCCATCGGACGAGAAAACCATCCATACTCGCCGAGAATAATTCGCACTCGCTCGCTGCAAATTGTACCGAGGTCACTCGATCGGCGTGACACTTCAAGCGCTCCGAAATCGCACCGGTTCGAGAATCGTACACGAGTATCGACCCGTCAAACGAAGGTGCGAAGATATTTATGCCATCTTCCGTGCACGACATGGTCGTTGAATACCGACACTGCGCCGCCGCTCCGCCGGTACTCGCATTCATCGCATCTACACCTCGAGCGTTTTGCGTCGTCGTCGACGAAGACGATTTCGAAAACCGTTCAAATTTTGTCGCATCGCACCGACCGGTGCGCAAATCCCACTCGCGAACCCTCGCGTCGTTTCGGAATCCAAAGCCTTTCGTGAAAACCGAGCGACCGTTTGGATGTATCAATACGCTTTCTATCCCATCCGCGTGCGCCCGTGCGTTTTCGTCGTAAAACTCGATGGGTTTTCTCAAACTACTCCACGACGTCGATCTTCCTACTTCTACCTCGCTGCTACTCCTCCGCCTATCCATGCTAAACAACGGCGTCGCGCACCGCCGAGCGTCCCAAACCGCGCATCGTCCTTCAAAACCGCAAGTAATTACAGAGAAAGCGTTTTCTTTCGACCACGCCGTCTTGGAACACCCGCCCGGATGCGCTTTCGGTAACGTCATTCCTACCACGTTGCTCCCAGGATCCCACAATTTCACGTCCGGTTCGTCCGTCGCAATCGCGACCAAGTCGTTATTCAAATGACTCGACAACGACAAACTCACGTCCCGTATTCGCGCACCACCACCACCACCAACACCACCACTACCAAGCGCACCACTTCTCCTCCCATCTCTCCCAGACTCGGCACAAGACGCGTACGTCACCGCCACCTCCGCGCGGCTCGCGTCCCACAGCTTCACCGTGCCGTCAAACGACGCACTGAAAAACGCGTTCGCGTCTTCCGGATACCACGCCACTGACGACACCGATTTCTCGTGCCCACGCGACGTCCGCACGACGCGCGACGTGCCAACTCCGTGCTCACCTCCGCGACGCCCAAATCTCTTGTTGGACACGAAAACAGGCTCTCTTCCGTTTCTTCCGCTTCCCGCGCTCGTCTTAGTGTCCATCGCATCGTAAATCACCACGCTCCCATCCACGGTCCCGACGAGCACGAACCGGTCCCCACCGCTCGACGACGACGCCACCGCCGGGTGAATCTCCATGCACGCGACTCCTCCGTTCCACGTTCGACTGAACTGTCTTTCCCTTCCGCCATCGATGGTAAATCCGCTGTTTATTTTATGTCTCGTGACGTTGGATTGGAACGCGAGCGGGTGGAGAAGTGCGTTCGTTTCGCGCGAGCGAAGGGAGAAAACGAACGGTTTTGGCGGAGGGTTTGGAGGGACGAGTCTCGGTGGTGAAAGGGGCGGAAAAGGAGGAGGGATGTTGCCGCCGCTTTTTTTGCGGCGCGGCGGCATGTCGTGCGTCTCAAGCGCGCGAGAGAGCGAGAGCGCGAGTTGGATTTCTGAAGATGAATTCGGAGTCGAAGTAGGGGATTTTTGCGCGCGGATGATCTGACATCAACGAGACTTTATAAAATGCGATTATTGAATGTGTTGTGAATGCAAAATGCACAACGCGCGGCTATCGATGATGATCAATACTAATTACATAACGGCAGACCAGCTCCTAAAGTTGTGCGTGTGCGTGCACACGCTCTCGACAACCTCCGGATTTCCTTGTTCACCGACGACGAGTCCGTGGACTTTCAACCCGCGCTCCGCTTTACGCTCGTTGAGCGCCTCGAGCAAATCTTCTTGCATCGGCTTGATTTCACCGTCCGTGACGAGAAGAATGTCTGCATTTTCCCACTCTTCGGTATCTAAACGCGTCAAAGCGCGTTCGAACGGTTCGTCGACGTCCGTGCCGCCGTGGAATGAGCCTTCGAGGAACGCGAGTAAATCGGAGAGGCCTTTGGCGGAGACTTTGAGTTCGAGTTCCATGCAATCGCCCGGGCCGGAGAAAGCGTAGAGGAAACACGGGCGGTTGGTCGTGCGCGCTTGTCGCGCGCATTCGAGGGTCATGCACTTGGCGACGGTTTCGCGAGCACCCATCATAGAGCCGGACGTGTCTAGACAGACGATGATTGGGCCGCACTCCGCCGCGGGACGAGTTTCGAAGCCTTCGACGGTGACCGCGGGCGTTTCCGCCCACCCGACGCGTTCGTACGTAGCTAACGTGCGTTCAGCGCGACGCGCGAAGTGTAATCGTCGCGCAGCGGCAGAGTCTTTCATGGCTAAGAGCTGAAGTTCGGCTGGGAGCACGCGCGAGATGTCGTCCGACCGAGTTAACCCGCTCGTTTGTTCGGGTTCCATGGGCGATCGCGTCAAGCCTTCCGGGAATCGATTGCGTTCGCGCTGTCGAGGGGCGCGTTTCAACGGGCCTCTTCCCGAACCTCTACCTAAAGACCGAACGATGTCTCTCAATTCTTTCAAATCTTGCAACTTTTTACGTAATTTTTCCATCTCTTCCCACCCGGTGACTTGCCACAACCCTTTGGATAAATCGAAGCCTTCCGGCCCTTCCGTCAAGTCGTTCAAATCTAAACCTTCGAACGCTTTCGAGGCTTTTTCCAGTTTGTCCACCGCAGGTTCCCATTGCTCTTTGAACTCTTCCATCATCTTTTCTACCATCTCTTTCTTTCGTTTCTCTTTTTCTCTGTCTTTTTCCTCCGAGTCCGACGACGCGTTGTCGTCTTTTTCCTTCGATTCCATGTTCATCTCGATGTCGTCCACGTCGGTTTCGTCCTTCCCGTCGCCGTCGCCGCTGGATCCGCCTCCACTCGTTTCCCCGTTCGGATCGCCTTCCTCTTGATCGTTATCACCCGCAGCTCCGCTTCCATCCGGATTCATCTCTTCGTCCTCGTTTGGTTCTTGTTCCCCGCCTCTGCTTTGACTGCTCTCCGTGCTTTGCCTCGGATCCGAATTCGGATCCTCCTCTTCCTCGCCGTCCATCGCGACTTCGTACTGGTACAAAATATCCAAAACGTTCCGCATCAACGTCTTCAACACCGGAGGAAATTTCCTCGTAAATCTCGCCATATCCAACTCCCCCAACGTTTCCAAAAGCGCCTCCCGAAACGTCTCGTCTTCCGGCCAATCCACTACTCTCTCCGCCGCTCCCGCGTCCGCGTACGTCGACAAAGACGAAGTCGCGGATTTCGGCAACAAACCTCTCTTCAGCGCCTCTTCCCATTGCTCGTACCCATCTTTCGCCCTTCTCAGCTTCTCCACGTCCCCTCGCGTCGTCGGTAGTCTCAAAAGCATCGGTAAAACGTCCGGGTCAATCTCGCTCAAAATCTCCGGTCCGCCTTTCATTCGCAACACGTATCCGTAGTTATCCAAAGCTTTCCTCTTGGCGAGTTCTTCGTCTTCGAGCAACACTTCTCTCGCCTCTAAAACGTCCAAAACGGACTGCTCCGAGCTGTCGTCGGAAAGGACGATCGGCGATTTATCGAACGGGTTCGCTTTCGTTCTCGTTGTATTCAACGCGGAGGAGGAGGAGGAGGAGGAGTTGTAGGCGCGACGACCATTTTTTTGGCGACAAAAGTGATGACGGGAAAAAAAATGGAGATTTTGTTTTGTCGATGATGATGATGATGACGATGACGATGATGATGATGCCATGGCTCCACGAAAAACGCGAAACGTACCATCGCGAGTAGGAGAAGAAGAAGAAGATGCGAGCGATGATGCCATCGTCGTCGTCGTAAACGTCGTCATCCTCGCGAAAGATGACGATTGCAAAAGTGGAAGAAACGTCGCGAGCAGTTTTTGTTTAGGGTTTAGACTAAACCCTAAATTATTTCCACCGTACTAAAATTTTCAAAAATCGAGGTCGCGAAACAACACTTCCAATCCGACGGAGAACGGAACCGGAAGAGAGAGAGAGAGAGAGAGAGAAAAGACACGCGCGGCGCGTTTCATATTCGCTCGCTCTCTTTTTTTTTTTTGTCTCGAGATGGAGAACTTTGTAGCGACGACGACAACGAAGCGACCGAAACTACTACTCCCGTCTTCTGATTCTTCTCCCTTACTTTTTCCAAATTACGAGTTAACGGATGGGGAAATTATCGTCGCGGAGACGAAGCGAGAGATTGATTCGGCGATCGAACGGATATATCGCGAAGCAGCGGCAGGGGTGATGAAGTCGTCGTCGTCGTTGTCGTCGGTTGGCGATGGTATCGTCGTTGGATTCGACATGGAGTGGAAGGTGCTTTATAAAAAAGGCGGTGGGGAAGCCAAGACGAGTTTAATTCAGCTGGCGTATTACGCGAACAAAGAGAACAACAACGACGACGGTGAAGGCGATAAAACGAAGAAAGTAGTCGCGTTGATTCGTCTCGGGAAACGACTGAAACAGAAAAACCCGCTCCCTTCGAAACTGGTTCGATTTTTGGAGGATCCGTCGGTGTTGAAAGCGGGCGTGAACGCGCGAGGAGACGCGCAAAAGCTAAATAGGGATTTCAAGGTTCGGATGAACGGAGTGGTAGAATTGGACGCGCTGGCAAAGGCGAAGAATGTTACGAGTGATGAGAATAACGGCGGTAGTGCTCAGGAGAAAATGCAGAATAGAAATAAAAATAGCAACGGTAGTCAGAGATGGAGTTTAGCTCGATTGGCGGTTCGCGTGCTCGAGAAGCGAGTGCCAAAAGACGGTGACACGAGAACTTCGAATTGGGAGCGGAACGGGAAGTTGGACGAGAAACAGTTGATATACGCGGCAATCGATGCTATGGTTGGGTTAGATTTATGGGTCGCGTTGAATAAGATGCGAGGAGATGGGTACGAAATGGACCCGGTTCCGGAAGGGTTTGTCTTTCGCGGTAGGATTCTAGAGGGAGAGTATGATCCGGACGACGAAGAAGAAGAGGACGAAGAGGAGGAGGAAGTTGATTACGAAGAAGAAGAAATAGAACCGTACGCTGCGCTTCGTGAAGCAGCGCTGACGACGCTAGAGAACGAGCCTACGACGTCGGAGCAACAGGAACAACCGAAAACAAAAGAACAACTCGAACTCACTCGCGGCGCCAAACGGAAGACGCCGATTCCAGAAGACGTGGAGGAGATTTTAATCCAACATTTAGGTGGCAAATCAGTCGAAGAGATAGCCGCGTCGCTTGAACTCGCAGCAATAGACATATCCAAAAAGCTCACGATCGCCTTTAAAGCTGGCCACCCGTATTATTGGGATTTGTTGGGTGTTTCCAACGACGTTTGGTTGACGTTCTTGCAAAGCCGGGAGGAAAACGCGTTGGCGACGGTTCGAGAGCGCTTGCCAAACGGTGCTGCTGATATGCCAAAGATTCTACTGTGCGCCTGTCGATTCGCGAGGGAGGCTTTAAGAGATGCGAAGCAGTTAGAAGGCGACGAGTCTTCCGAGGACGAAGAAGAATCCTCTTCAGAAGAGGATGAAGACGAAGACAACGTCGACGCTTCCGAAGATGAAGAAGAAGAAGAAGAAGAAGAAGAAGAAAAGGAGTAGGATTTTTAGTGTATGTGTACGTAGCGGTCAGTTAGTGAATGTATAAAGCAGCAGGTGTTTATCTTTTGTTGTTACAATTGTTCATTCGTTTATATGCTAACAAGCATTCATTCACGCCTCGCCTCGCCGTTCTCGACGTTCTTTTTTGCCGTTGAAACGACAGCCGCGTGCACTTTGTCTATTTCCATGTTTTCGTCGTTGTGTCCCGCTCCATTCTTAGCAACTTCCGAGAAATCTTTCATGCTCTTTGGCCCTGGGGGGAAAACCTTGACTTTTGGATCGAACGACCACGGTGCCAGTGAAGCTAACTCTTGCTTTGCCTTCTTACTGAGGTGTCTTTGTTCGTCGTCATCACCATTCGACGTGAAGTTTGCATCCGTTGGAGCCGACAACGCTCTCTCGACTTGCAGCAATCTGCCGCTTTCGTACAAAGCTGGATTGTTATTGTAGTTCTTCTGGTACCCCACCGATTGCGCGTTTTGTAAAACGTGTTGCAAGCTGACATCCGATGCTTTCCTCGTCCTCAGCCAATCTAAAACGGTTTCGTCCAGCATCGATTGTTTCTTCCTCCAGGCGTCCAACATCGGCGAGCCGATCAACTTTTGCGCGTTTGTTTGGGCCCAAGGACCCGTTTTCTGTTCCCACGGTTCGTTTATTTTCTCGGTCAGACAAGAGAGCCATTTTGATCGATTTTCGAGATCGCATCCGTACATGATCGGTTTCGCTTCTGCTCGAACGCCATAGCAGCATGAAATGTCCGGCAAGTATGCGCAACCTTTGAATGACGCGTGGACGAGCTTAGTTGGATCGGCCAATTCTTGTTTATGCCAAGACAGCAACGCAGCCGGTACGTAATCGCTTTTGTACTTTTTCGAGTGTGAACTAGCAATTTTGTGCGATGCAGCCTGAGCACCGACGCCAAACGCCATCACTTCGTCTTCGCGAACGTCGATTTGAATTCCAATTTGCGTTTGGTAACACGGCGCAAGATGGTCAAACTTGTAGAAATGTTCGGTGTTGGCAAAGAGGTGGATGACGTCGGCGCAAAGGTCGTGACGGGCGCATGGCGTTACTGGGAGATCGAGTAGAGCGTCACGAAGCCAGAGTAGCGCAGAACGGTTCTTGGCGCGCAAACGACTTTCATTCTCTTCGTCGCTGGTTTCTTCACCTGCCGTCTCCAGCACCAAATCCATCATTTCTTTTGTTTTGAACTCCAGAGTGGAGAGAAACGAGAGGTACTTCTCGTGTTGCGCGTGAGAAAGCGTCTTGCGCCTAGAATGTTGCGCGATAGTTTGAGAAAGAAACAACGCAACGCTTGGCGCATTTTCGTGCGGTTTCTCTTTCGGCGCGTTACTTTCGACTCCTCTGTTAACGGTGCCGTTTTCTTCTTTCTTCGCAGGTCTCGACCACTTGCCTCTTCCTTTGCGCTTCTTTCCGATGCTATCGTTTGTTGTCGCTTTCGTCATCGTCGTCGTGGTTGGTTCATCAGATTCTGCCGAAGGCGCCACTATCGGTGGCGCCGTAGCGATTTTATTACTCCAAAACTTTTCGATAGTTTCCTTTGCGGATAATTTCGCATACGGCGGTGGACTCGTGCCGTATTTAGGTGAATCGAAACCTTCTCCTAACGTCAATAATCGACGGATTTTCGACATGCACACTGCGAGCGCTTGAATTCTATTCTCTCTTACCGCCATGGCTTCGATCTCGGCGTTTTTCTCTGTAAACACGAACTCACCTCGATACCCGGGATCGCCGCGTTTCTTTCTGCTCATATGATGTTGTTTCGCGGCTTGGTAAATGAGCGGAGGTAATGTTTCGCGTTCGTGGTCGATAAAAGAGGCTAATTTCGCGTAATAATTCGTCAACCATTTTGGTGCGTCTGCGAGAATACCGCGACCAATTCGAAAACCTAGACTTTCCAAACGCGTCTTGACGAGTTCATCGTTCTCGTCGTTCCCATCGCGTTTCTCGTTCGTCTCGTCTATGGCATCCAACAACATTGCGTAACGATCCAACATTCGATGTTCCGAGTCAAACACTTGCGAGTTGTTGTTCTCGCCGACAAATGATAAGTAACTTCCTCGACATTTTTTAGCACCGCACAAGCAAAATGCCGCTTCGACTTCTTTCATAGAGTCCGAACAACTGTGATAGTTATAGCACAACTCCTCGCCTTTTAGAATTTCTCGAGTGGCGTAGAAATGGATTTCGTATTTACCGTCAACAACGGTGAGAATGACTTGAACGTTCGGTTCGCACGAGTGCGACATTCGCGCGGCAAAGTTGTTGTAGTGCATTGCGTCACAAAAGAGTAAACCGAAACCATGCTTGTCGCCTCCAGGTCGTTCCATTTGCATGTTGTAAAACTCGGGAGCGCCGATATCTTTCAATCCTTTGGCTTTTTGCGCTTGCTTGATCGCATCCTGCTTTTCCATCCACGCCCAAGGAGGGTAGATTTCGCCCAAGAAATCAATGACGAATTCACCTTTCTGAATGTTGTTTTCGCGAATGTTCACCACGCCGTAGCCTTTTCTGTGAACGACGAACAAATTTGGATTCTCCCGGGCCTTCTTGGAAAGCGTCCAAAGCGCTTTGGCGCACGCTAAATTCTTCATGCCGTCCTTTGGAGACGTTATGTTTGCTCTTTCAAACTTCTCCGCGAGATCCTCCGCAGCGAGCGCTAATGATTGCGTCGCGAGAGTATCTGGAGTCATCTTTCCGTACGATTCGTTAACTTGGTTCATGAGCTTTGCGTAAATATCCCAATGCTCGTCGTCGGAAAATTCGGGCAAAGCCTCCGCGAGCACAGCGACCGCGTCTCGTCCGGTGACGAAATCACACCCATACGTCTCTTGTTCGCGAACGTCACGTCCAGATTTTAGTCTAGGATTGCGTTCTCCTATGCACGGGTACCAATCTTTTGCTCTACCTTCATCGCACGGGTCGGCATCTATGACTTGACCTCCATCATCTTCAGCATCAGCGGCAAAGCAGGAATTCAAAGACACGTGGCCGCGAATCGGTTCACATTGACGCTCGCTCGCTACTTCTCTCACATCCGCGCGATGAACGTAATCTTGTACGAACCCAACTTGTTGTCGACTCGCAATTTGTTCTTTCTTTGCCTCTTCGAGCAATCTAGAACCTCTCGCTTTTAGAACTGTCAAAGCGGCAACTCGCCACGCTTTCGAGACGCAGGCAAACCGACCAAGATTTTTCTCGCTCTCAATGTATGCTTCTTCCGCAGTTAACTTCTTCTTTGGGACGTATTCGTTAGAAAACCATTTCACTTTTTCACTCTGAAAGTTTTTCAACTTTTCGACGTCGCCGTCGTCGTAAGTGATTTCAAAAATAGCGCTCGAATTGGCATTCGCCTCATCGACCTCGTCGGTTGGGATGTACTGAGAAATCAGGCCTGGGAAATACGCGTTTTCTTCCGCCCAAAATACTTCCACCCGACGACCAACGAGCGAAGCGTCGAACTTTTCCGGCGCAGATGTCATGAACATTTTCTTTTCCTCGTCGTCCTTTTGCGCATCGTCAAAAATAAAATTAAACGCGCGCATTAAATCTTTTAGCGAGAGACCGTTGAAAGAACCACAATTTTCGTCAGAATCTGGATCTTGGAGCGCCTCCATCATGATTTGCTGAATCTGATCTTTCTTCATTCCACTAACGCATTTTCGCTTCTTCAAACTGCCATTGTTTAATTCGAGACGATCTTGTATTGTCGACAGATTGTTTTCTTTCATCGGCTGCAAACCTGTTCGATGCAACCAATTGCCAATCCTTTCATTATTTCCGTCTGTCGATACGATGCGCACCGAGCGCTTCCACGATTTACAGGTCCCCTTGCCGCAGTGTTTCTCCCATTCCGTACCTAAGAACACGCATCCATCGCCTTCGCCGGATACTTTCAAACAACCATTTTGCTCGCACATGCATCTAAACATGTTTCGTCTGACGAGATATACGCCGTCGTGTTCATTACACGTAACGCGAATGGTTGGCGGGATTTTTACCTTAGCACTTTTTGCAGAAAATTTGGACGTCGTGGCCACCGCGAGAAGTTGCGCGTTCTCATTGAACGGCTCCGGAAGAACGCGAGGGTGTGGCGCACCTGGCCACGCGTTCGGATCATCTTCAGGAGATTTTTCATCGATGGGCATTTGGAATGCATTCGTGTCCTGCTCTCGCCGATCAAAATTGCCACCGTGAGCGTGTACTTTCTTCTTCTGCGTCTCCTTCTCTACTCTTTCGTTTCCTGCGGTGCTGCTATCGTCCTCTTTCTTAACAACCACGTCCATGTCGTGCTCTTTGAGATCTTTGGCAACTGGAGTCACGATTACTTTTACTCTGTTCTCATCTTCATTTACTTCAAATATGAGTTTCACACTCTTTGATGACGTATGGAAGCCGCCATTTTTTTCACCGGTTGTTCTCTTTTCTATTATATTCTTGATCTTCTCGTCTATGCTTACTTTCACTTCTCTCTCGTTTTTAATAACGCTCCCGCTGTTGCACAGCCGCGATTCGTTGTTATATCGAAGTCTGATGCTAGGCATAAACGATGCGTCCATGGTTCTCTTTTCGAGTGTGCTAAGTATCCACTCCTTGTTGTTCGAACTCGTTTCCGTACCAAATAAGACATAAAAACACGCGCGAAGGGCACCAAATGGAGACTGCGAGGCGATACTCATAAACTGCTCACCCGTCATTTCGCCTTTTTTAAACGCCATACAAGCGAGAATTAACTCACCTTCGCCCTTTTTTGGCTTACTTTTGGTCTTCTCCTCGTCCAACGTTTGCGTCGACGCCTCCGATGGATTCGAACTCGTCGCCGCCATTGCTACTGGCGGTGCAGGTACTGCGGGCGCAGGTACTACGTGAGTAACAGTGGGTGCTGTAATCTTCACCGCTTTCTTCGATCCATCTACGACTATTTTACCGTCTCTCGTTTTATATGATCCGTCCGTGACGTACTTCGGATTCCGTTCGCAAAACTCTCGAAACAAATTCTTCAACTGTTTCTCTTTTTCTAAAGCGTCCGTTTGCGTCTTCATAAACTGTTCAATCTCCGCACTCGTAAATTCTTCCCTTGCATCACAACTCGCGAATTCCCTCAAACCACCGTACTCTCCCAAGGCACACACCCATCGATCTCTCGTCCCCAAGCCAACTGCCTCGTTCGCTTTTACCCGTCGCCACTTCCCGCACGACTCAATCTCGCACTTTACGAACGTCCACTCGGTCGTGAATTTATTCGGCAGTCTCGGCGGAACGTACAACTCGCCTTCAACCGCTTGTTCCAAGAGATAGGCCAGCGTTCCTTTCTTTTCTTTTTGTACTTTCACCCTGATAACTTTCTCTTTCTTCACTCGCGGTTCTTTGATGACTTTTTCCTTCCTCTCTACAATTTTCCTCACGTGCCCATTTGGTAGCCTCTCGTGCGTCCCGGCTTGAATCTTCAACTCGTTCGCCTCGTTGCGCTTTCGTTTGTTGTATTCGTGCGCTCGCTTTTTCTTCTCCTCTTCTTTCTGGGCTTTCGATTGCACCTGTTTCTGCACTTCCTTCTCTGCCGCTTCGTCAGCATCCGCCATCAATTGATCGATGTCGTCGTCTGAAAGTTCCTGCGGTTTCTCGCACGAATCGTACCGCGCGTCGAGCACGTCTTTGCAAGTCCAAACTTTTCTGCTCGTTGTATTATTCGTTTCAGTATGCGTCGTCGTCGTCGTCGTTGCCGCGTCGTCGTCGTTGCCTTCTGTTTGTTGTTTGCCTCGCCGTTCTTGTCCTTCTTCGATATCCTCCTCCTCCTCCTCCGTCGTCGTCGTCCTCACAATCATCTCTTTCCCGGCATCTTTCACCAACTGTCTCTCCACCGCCGCTCTGCCTTGCTCTAAAACCTTCCCAACGATTCTGGGTATCCGTCTCCACTTCGAGCACTTTTCATTTTCGCACTGCATCCAGCACTCGAACACGGCCTCTACGCCTCTCCGAGGCGAGAACGGTTGCGTCGCCCAAGCGTAGGAGATTTCTTCGTCCAAAGTGTACGGCGGTGGATGGAAAGCGCGCGCGTTTTGTTGGAAAAAATCCTTCGATTGAGGAATCAGACGACGACGCCCGTCTTTGTTATCGTCGGCGTTAGCGCTCGTCGTCGTATTCGTCGTCGTCTTCTTCTCCGCGACGACAACGCCAGCTTCGTTTTCTTCTTCCGTTTCCTCCTCCATCTTCGTCGTCGTCTCCGGAGAAGAAGATTGATGAATTCGAAGTCGATTGCCTTCCTCCTCCTCGACTTTTTCTTCTTCTCGTGCCGTTTCTTCTTCTCTCATCGCGCGCTCGTCGTCGTCGTCGTCGTCGTCGCGTGTTATCGTTTATGCGGTCACGCACACTCTCTCTCAGAGAGACGAGGGAGCCGTGCGTGTGTGCTTTCGCGCGCGCGTTTTTTGAAAGAAGAGCGCGAGAAAAAAATTTGAAAAGAAAAAGCAGAAAAAACATTTAGGGTTTAACATTTAGGGTTTCTGTACTGTAGTAAGCAGGATGAAAAAGCCAACACTAAAAAAAAGCGACATAAAAAGAAGGCCGCGCCGCGCGCATTTGTCTCTCTCTCTCTCGTCTCTCTCGTTTTGCGCGGTTATCACGACGCACAATACAGAAGAGGAAGAGATGTCTTTTTTCGGTAACGACAGCGGCGGTGACGGCGAGCACCACCACCACCATCATCATAACCTCCACGGTTCGTACGGGGCGATCCCCGGTAAAAAAGATGAGAATGTTGGGTTCGACGACGAGGCAGATGATGCGTCCGGGGTGAAGGAGACGCAGCGCTTTGCGTTTTTCCGGGGAAGAAAGAGTAAGGTTGTTCTGGGCGCGATTGCTACCGGTTTGGCCGTCGTCGGATGCGCTTCCGCGTATTATTCTTCGTCTTCTTCTTACTCCTCCTCGCCGTTTTTGTCGTCGTCGTCGTCGTCGTCGTCGTCGTCTCCTTTCGATATAGTGGGAGAAGCAGCGGAGAGGATGAAGAAACAATATGAACGGAGTAACAGTTTGGAACGAATGGTGTTAGAGTCTCTCTCTTCGTCGTTAGCACCTCTTTCTTCTTCGGCGCATGTATCTAAGTGGCACAGATGGAGCGGAGAGAAGATAGACGACGATTACGGAATAAACATTCTCTACGTGAAAACGATTAAAACCGGAAGCACGACGACCGCCGGTGTGTTCAGAAGAATCGCATCCAGACACGGGATAAACGGAGCATTCACGGGACACGATGAAGATGGAACCACGGAGATTGACGACAAAAACGAGCCATATTTATACGCCGATCATATGATGTTCAAACAAAGCGAACCGACTTTGGGTAAGTTGGACCATCCGACGTTTTTGCTCACGGGCGTACGAGAACCGGTGAGCAGAATGATCTCTGAGTTTCAATACGTCATGGATCCATCTGAATCACACAGTAAAGATTATGAAGTACCGAGCGAGTTGCTGCCGATGCCAGTGACAGCAGAGGAGTGGAAGTCGAGGTTGGTCACATTTTTGAACATGCAAACGTCAATGAATAAACAGTACGACTACATCGGTAGTCAAAAAGCGCGTGACAATGAATGGTCGCCTGCAGGGATAGTCAACTTATACGATCACGTCGTCGTTTTGGAGAGGTTCGACGAGAGCATGGTGGTTTTGAAAAATTTGTTGGGCTTATCCAACGCCGATTTATTATATTTGCGATCGAAGAGTAACGATTACAAGTGGGGAGGCGGTTCGGAAGACGAAATGAAGCAGATAGTGGCAGATTATATGCAAGGTTCGAAAGATTACGATTTGGTCTCTGCAGCTAACGTACGGTTAGACGAACAAATCTCCAATATCCCGGATTTCGATGAACAGTTGAGAGCGTACCAAGATTTGTTAGCGGGCGCCATGGAACATTGCGAGCAATACGTCATGGTAGGCAATGACCCAACCCCGAATAGCGATGCTCATCAGTGCTTGTACGAAGACCAAGGGTGCGGCGACGCTTGCCTCTCGCAGTACGCCGACTCCTTTCGATGAAACGAATAATAAGAAAAATCAACGCAAACGTTTTGTTCGCGCGCGTTTTAAGACAATTCGCGTGAAAAGGACGAATATAGAAGTCATATTAGGAGTCACCTCTACCTATCCTCGATTTAATATATATATAAAAGTCAATCAAGGAAAGTTGTTATTCTCTACTCTGTGTTTTTATTATCATCGACTTTTGGCTTTTGTTTCTGCATCGGCTCGTTTCGTTTACCTTTAAAGTACGTGGAATATTTCCTTCTCCTCGCCCGCTCTCCGATCCGCCGTTCGCGCGTCGGATCCCTCTTATTGAACAATTTGAAGTTTTTTACTTCAAAACTACGACGTACTGCTAAGACGACGACGACGACGACGACGACGAAGAAGAAGAATAAGAATAAGAAAATTAATAAGATGATGATTGTGGTAGCGACGACGACGACGAAGCCTTCTTCTTTTTGTTCGCGGTTGTTATCGCTAAAGCGCGGTGGAGGTGGTGGGAACACCGCGAGCAACAACAACAACAGCGCTAACGGTAGTAGCGCCAACAACATCTTGCGGCGAATGCGTTCTCACTTCTTCGCGACAACTTCTTCTTCTTCTGCGTCCTCGTCGTCAACATCGAAGAAGAAGAACGATAAAAAAGAAGACGATGATGGCGTGCACGTGTACGTTCTCCAGCGGAACGAGTGCGAGGCACCGGCTTTGTTGCAGAGATACGAGCGACTGCTTTCGAAGAAAGAATTGGAGTCGATTCAAATCGACAGTTTACACGAGGAGACGAGGAAAGAGCGCTTGCAAACGCGCGCGATGGTCCGAACGGTTTTATCCTCCTATTTAGTCGAGAAAGGAATGAAAAGCGATCCAGCGCGGCTAGAGTTTACGTTTAACGAGAAAGGGAAACCGTTCTTATCGAACAAAGTTGGGTCAGGGAACGAATCGAGTTTGATTCAGTTTAGCGTGTCGCACTCGAAGAATATCATCGCCATGGCGGTGACGACGGACGGGAGACGCGTCGGGATCGATTGCGAAGTGGAGAAGAGAAGGACGAAAGATACGTGCTTGAAACTAGCGAAGAGATACTTTAAAAAAGGCGAAGCGGTTGAACGAATCGAAAGCGCGCTCGCAGACGACGAAGACGAAGGGAGGAAGCTGTTTGTCCGGTACTGGTGTTTGTGCGAGAGTTACGTGAAGGCGTTAGGGGTTGGTATTTCCGGAAGGCCGTTCCGAAACTTTGACATTGCGTTAGGAAAACAGAAACAAGACAAAAAGGACGCGCCGCACGACGACATAACCCTCGTCGAATCGGATCCGGAAACGTTTGGTCGATGGCGATTCCAGCTCTTCCGCGAGACGCTGGCGATCGACGCCCTCGCCTCGCCGCCGCTAAAAAGCGAATCGGAAGAAATCAAAGACGAAAGAAGTATCGTAGCCGTGTGCGTCGAAGACGACGACGACGAAGACGACAATAAAAACCGAGATGAAAATATTCCGAAAAGGCCACCCATCGTCTCTTCAATCAAACGCGTTCGGCCTTTACTCGATGATGTGAACGCGAGTAACGCCGCGGCAAACGCAGACGACGACGACGATTACGAGATATTCGAGATAGTTGCCGCTTCTTTCTAGTGAAAATAATAACGCATGTGCGACACAAAAACCACTAAGCACACATATTTCGTCACATGTCCCCATCAAACCTCCCAATAATCCGGTGTCAACGCATCGGCTGCGACTGCCTCGCGTCCGACGACACCAAGTGCGTGCACCACACCCAACCGCCGGTGTTTCAGGACGGCGAAAAGCGTTGGCCGTGCTGCAATAAACGAAGCAAAGATTTCAACGAGTTTTTGCAAATTCGCGGGTGTCGCACGGAAGATTCGCACGCGCGGGAGAAACCTACGACGACGACGACGACATCGATCAAAAAGCGCGAAGAGAGAAAAGAAATAGAAAAGAAGAACGACGCCGACGCGAGCAAAAAATGTCCTCGATGTTTGAACGGTTTCGCGTGCGAAGACCACCCGGAAGAGTCGAGAAAGAACGAAGAGAAGGAAAAGAGGCGAATAGAAGAGCGGAGGAAGAGACTCGAAGAAGAGGCAGCGAGGACGCGCGCGATGGATCCGAACTGCGAACAAACCTGTAAACGAATAGGATGTGGGATGAAATTTAAGGAGTGCGACAACACGGAAAAGTCGTGCCGCTACCACAAAGGGAAACCGATATTCCACGAGAGGAGTAAAGGGTGGTCGTGTTGCGCGAGCGGGAAGAAAGCGGTGTACGACTTTGACGAGTTTTTGAAGATACCGCCGTGTGAGATAGGGAAACATTCGTCTACTCTCGAGTTACAGTAGTTACTTAGTCGTTTAGTTATCAGTACATACATACAAACAGGCGCGCTCTAAATATCGCTAATGACCGCTAATGACGCTTTCCGCTCTTTCAACTCTTGCTTGTAGCATTTTCTACACAAGTCTCGACCCTCGTTGACCTTTGATTTACACCACCTTCCGCTCGTCGTCGAAATAGAACATCTAGAACACGACTTTATCCCATCCATCAGAACCCTGTGTTCGTTATCGTAACACCTTCTGCACAAATCTTTCTTCTTCTTCTTCTTCTTCTTCTCTTTCGTCCTCGCGCTGCCGTCATCGCTGTCGTCCCCGCCTTCTTCCACGCCCATCTCCTCCTCGTCCTCGTCCTCGTCCTCTATTCGTTTACTCACGTACCACTTTTGCGAAGTCTTCGTCGCCCCGCACCGCCCGCAGCGCTTCCCGGACAACATCGACAACTCTCGCGAGTAACAGTTGAAGCAAACGTACTCGCTCGGGTTCGTCTTACTTCGCGCCCAGCTCGTCGACGTCGTCTTCGAGTGGCACTCGAAGCATTCTCGTGTATTGTGCACGACGAGCATTTCTTTCCGGTAGCATTTTTTGCACAACCATTTTCCTCGTTCGCGTTTCGACCGGTACCACTGGCCCCCGAGGGAGGAAGTGCTCGAGCATTGGCAACAGCTTCTTCTCGCGGGAAGAGGAGCAGCAGGAGGAGGAGGAGGAGGAGGAGGAGG
>Ga0181597_10000953_pt1 | contig 32761 bp, 34 predicted proteins | sample 041ome_5_FD_148647 | JGI IMG/M metagenome (GOLD analysis project Ga0181597, IMG submission 148647) | Coastal salt marsh microbial communities from the Groves Creek Marsh, Skidaway Island, Georgia - 041403US metaG (spades assembly) | ecosystem: Environmental > Aquatic > Marine > Intertidal zone...
GACGAAGGCGAACAGCTACAAGGACGGCGTCATGAACGTGAAGAAGCACGAGGCGGCCGCTCTGGTCCGGTCAAGCGTGCAGACGATCTCGAACGAGGCCAGAATGGCCAGCTTCACCAAGATGAAGCCAGCCGTCAAAGGGATCGAATGGACGGCCACGCTCGACAGCCGGACGACGCCCGTCTGCCGGGCCCTCGACGGGAAGCAATGGACACTCGACAAGAAGCCAGTCGGCCACGACAAGAACTTTCCCGGGGCGACCGCACACTGGAACTGTCGGTCGACTCAGATTCCCGTTCTGGCCAGCTGGCAGGAGTTGAGCGGAAAGAAGATCCCGGCGATCGGGACGGCGACTCTTCAGGCCAAGGTGAATGAGAAGCTGGCCGCGAAGGGCTGGTCGAAGGAGAAGATCGCGAAAGCGACCGTCAGAGCCCGGGCGAGTCAAGACGGGCAGGTCAGTTCTAACAAGGATTTTGACAAGTGGCTGATGGGGAAGCCGAAAGAGTTTCAGCGAAAGCTGCTCGGGCCGACCCGAGCCGAGTTATGGTGGAAGAATGATCTGACGATGGCCGATCTGGTCGACCAGTCGGGCAGGCCGCTGACTATCCAGCAGCTTGAAGAGGCGATCGCGTCAGGGGAGCTGCCAGCCGAGACCGAGGGCACTAAGTTCGATCCGCTGCCGCCCGGAGCGGTCGAGCCATACACTGACCCGGACAAGGCGGTGAAACTGCAGACCCGGGCCGTCGCGAAGCTCGAAGAAATCATCAACAATCCGGCAGGGCAGACCGTCCTTGCTGGATACGTCAAAAAGGTCATGACAGAGAATCCCGACCTGTCGCCGGCCGAGCAGCTGGCGAAGGCGGAAGCGCTGACGGCCGAGAAGAAGCTGCAGAGCCAGAAGACGAGCGCGCTCGCGAAGGCGAAGAAGAAGATCCTCGACGGGAAGGAGCCGACACCGGGACAGCAGAAGTTCATCGACGGGCTATCGTATGAGGAGAAACAAGCCTTCTGGGAAGCGATCGATGATGCCAAGAAGGCCAGCTCGGGGCAGCTGTTCAAGGACGCGCTGGCCGCGATCGACGACGAGGGGATCGTTCAAGGAAGCGAGGCTTTCAAGAAGTCTCTTTTCGAAACCTTGGACGCAGATCAAACGATGCAGCTAGTGCAGGCGATGGAGTCGAAAAAGAAGGAATTCTTCGAGCAGACGAAAAACGACCTGTCTGGTCAGATCGACGGGCTCTCGTTCATTTCAGACGATCCATTCGAGGCGGCGATGACAGCGAAGGCGAACAAGGCCAAATTCGACAAGCTGCCGCCAGAGATTCAACAAGAGCTGAAGCTGCAGAGCTGGCAGCTGCAGACCAAGAAGCTAAAAGGTGACCTCGAGACGATTTTGAAGGATGAAGTCGACCCGCTCGGTACGCTTATGCAGAATTCGAAATCGAAGGCCGCCTTCGATAACCTGCCGCCCGATCTGCAGCAGCAGGTCACGACGACCGCGCAAGTGATCAAGTTTGAAAACGAAGCGAAAGAAGATCTGATCAAGCTGCAGAAGGATCCTTTTGGCAAAGAGGCTGTCGAGCAGGTAAAGAAGACCCTTGGCGATGACGCTTCGCCTTCGGACATTTTCGGGCAGGCGGAAGAGCTGAAGGCGGGGCTTCTGGTGAAGGACATGGCCGAGCAGGCGCTGACGGCCAAGAACAAGAGCGCGATGAGCAAGGCTCTCGAGGACATGCTGCCGGGGCTCAAAGTGAAGGATTACAAGGACGCGACCAGCCTTCAGTCGGCTATCTATCAATACGCCACCGATCTGCAGGATCTGGACGACATCGAGAACCTGCACGGCGCGCAAGCTCAGATCGCGAAACAGATTCAAGAAACCAAGACAAAGAGCAGCGCTCTAGCGAAGGCGAAGAAGAAGCTGGCCAACGGCGAGAAGCCGACACCGGGGCAGCAGAAATACATCGACGAGCTGGATCCGGCCGAGAAGAAAGCCTTCGATGAACAGGTCGAGGAGGCAGCCTACAAGGTCGCGGTGGAGAAAGCGAAGCCGCCCGGGGCGCCTGCCGACTGGTTCGATCAATTCCTCGCAGCTGGCCAAGAGACAGCCGGCACGCCCGGAACGCCGAAGTTGACGCCGAAGCCAGCAGCAGAGCCGATCGCGCCCCCGGTGGGAGAAAGCGGCCCTTCAGGACTTCAGGTTTCAAACGTTGCGAGCCTCGAGAAGATCATGGATCTCTCGGGCTCGACCCGGCCATACCTCGCGAAAGACCCGGTCACGGGGAAAAAATACGTCGTCAAAACGACCGACAGAGGCCTCGACGTCCAGCACCTAAAAAACGAAGCGATTACTGACGCGGTTTATCGAGCAGCCGGGGCTCGCGTGCCGGCCTCGACCGTGATCACCGAGGGAGGGAAAACCTACAAGGTCGCGGAATTCATCGAGGGAGGCGATACGCTTGCGAATTGGAAAGCAGGAAAGAGCCCGGCTGACGTCCAAAAGATATTCCAAGATGCTCAGCAGAACTTCGTCGCCGACGCTCTCTTCGCCAACTGGGACGCGGCCGGGGCGAGCTTCGACAATATGTTTGTCGCCGGTGGAAAGCTTTACAGGATCGACAACGGCGGCGGCCTCGGCTGGCGAGCGCAAGGCGGGGAGAAGTCGAGCTTTTTCGCGACCTCGGGCGAGATCACAGAGCTGAAGACGCTTCGCGACCCGTCGAAAGCCCCTATCATGTCGCAGATCATGAAGGGGATCTCGCAGGCGGAGATCGAAGAGCAAAGCATGAACCTGCTTTCGAGGAGGGAGTCGATAATGCTGGCAGCTGCAGATCTGCCGAAGAGGGATCGAGACGCGCTAGAAAGGCGCTTCGACTGGCTCGAGAAGCAGCTACCGAAAAGGGAGAAGCCAACACCCGAAAAGAAGGCCCAGATCAGGAGAGCGATTGAAGGGATCCCGGACGATATCGAGCCGATCGTCAAACAGTACCGAATCAACGGCGCGAGTGTTCAGATCGGAACGACCGACATCGAAGACACGCAGGCGCTGGTTTGGCGCGAGATTGACTTGAACGGAAACCCGGTCACGGTCATGCAGACGAAAGTCACGTCTGAAGGGGCCCGGAAGATCAATCGCAAGATGAAGCCGGAGTTCGACAAGGCGGAAGCGGCGAAGACGGTCGCCGCTGCACCCGTTCCCGGCCTGCACCCGAAAGACTCCTTCACCGCCCCTCTGATCTCGACAGCGAAAACCTTATTCACTCACGCGGACGATAACCAGCCGAACAGCGGCACAATCGCCGCCTTCATGGACAAGGGAAAGCAGCTCGCCGAGATGGCCAAGAGCGGGACGCCAGAAGAGAAGGATCTGGCAGCTCACTATTTGCCATTTTGGGAAAAGCTGAAAGACACGGTCGACAACCTTGAAAGCAAGACGAAGGCCGAGATCGGGGCCGCTTTCCCGCCCGGCTCGATTTCTCAATGGTATTTCAACCCGAGCAAGTACAAGAAAAAAGAGGAAGCCCCGCAGCCGAAGACGACGAGGAAGGTCGAGAAGATCCAGACCTTTCAAGCAAGGGCGAATAATTTCGACAGAGCGAACGCGAAAAACGAGCCCGGCGTCGCAATGCAATTTGACCTCGAGAGGGGCGGATATAAGATCAAGACCGACGACGGCGTCGAGATTTCCTTCGCTGATCGTGGCGACACGGTGACGACTCAGGGCGGGCTCGCTCTTCAGGGAACGACAGTCGTCAGAGTGCCGGGCGAGCCTTCAGCGGCGAACGTGCAGCGAGCGATCGAAGAGCTGGGAAGTCTCGGGGCCGACGTGACGCCACCTTCGAAGAGTTACAAGGAATATCTGGCAGCAAGAAGAACGGCCGCCCTTCATCTCGACACCGACTCGGCGAAGTGGAAGGCCGTCGAACAAATCAAGGATGAGGACGAAAGGAGCAGGGCCGCGAAAAAATTCCTAAAAGACCAGTATGGTGCCGACTTCCCGCAAGAAGGAAGCCAGCACTACAGGGATGCGGTCGACGGCCGGACGAACGGCGACGGGTCGGGCTGGCGGAAATTCTCTCGGGTAGACGGTTACACACCGGAAACGTTCAAGGATCTTGTCCTAATTCACAACTCGACGAAAGGCCTCGAGTCGGCGGTGAAAGGCATGCTCGAAAGCGGGCGCGAAGCCACGTCGACGATGGGCCGTGTTCAGAAAGGCGTGAACGTAGGGGCGACCGGGGGGCAAAGCTCGGGAACCGACACGAGCTACGGATCGAGCAGCTATCTCTTCACGAGGTTAAGACCAGCAAACACAAAGGAGAGAGGGCAGCTTGTCTTCAAAAGTAAGAACCTGATGAGAGTCGACACGATCAGCTACCCGGGCGACTACTGGGGCAAGCTCTCAAGGTTAAATGAGCGAGCCAGCTCTCTAGAGGACTACAAGAAATTTTCGAAAAATGGAGCTAACGAGACGCTTTTCAAAAACGGGCTCGACCTGATGACCGACCTCGAGCGAATAAACGCCGCCACTCCGCAGGAGAAGACTAATTTGATCAAAATCTTTCACGATGCTGGAATTACTGAGCTGGCCGATGGCCGGAAGATCGTCGACATAATTCAGTATTGACTTCGCGTAAAGTTTCCTTTACGGTCGAGCTCATGAATTGGAAAAACCTTCATGAGAAAAGCCTTTGTCACCGGGTCACGCCGAGCGAGCCACCTTTGCCGATAATCCTTTCCGGGGTCAGAAATGGCGTTCCTTGGATTTGGACAGGCGTCGAGGGGCATATTCACCACTACAAAAGAGGTGAATTGATCGTGAACGGGCGGCAGGCCACGATCAAAGAGGGCGAAGAAATCGTCGCTTGGATAGCTCCGATCGATGATACGCCAGAAATAGCAGACCCGGAAGCCTTCAAGATGCAGGCGGCCGCGCTGCTGGAAGAGACGAAAACAATCTATTTCCAGCAATGGTTGGGTTTCGAGCTGGAAGCGATCGCGGGATCATAACAGAAATCGAAAGGTAAAGAAAACGCGACAAAAGTCTTGCCAAGTGCAAGGCCTTTTTTGTAGAGTGGCGGCGCTATGAAAAACGAACAACCGAAAGAGCCGCGCTGGAAGAAAATGCTGGAATTCGATGTTACCAATCTCGAGAAGATGGCAGTCAAGCAGGCCCGGGCCTATGACAAGAAACATCACGCCGCCTTCTTCGATCTGCTTGTCGTTCAGATGGAGAAACAGCGCGATCTCGCCATTGCGGAATGCCGGGATTCAGATTGAACTCCAAAAAAATGAGATCTGAAACCATTGTAAAATAAGGGCTGCAGAAGAGACGTAAAGAAAACGCGACAAAGGTCTTGCCAAGTGCAAGGCCTTTTTTGTATCGTCCCGTCGCTATAAAAAACTTCTAACTCAAACCAATCTCATGAAAACGCTATTCTATGCAATCCAGATAACGGTCGCACTCATCGCGATCGGCCACGTCAAGACTTGGGCCGAAGAGGCCTTCCCGCTTCCAGACATGCAGCAACGGGCCGATACGATCAACTCGGCAGCTGAGCAGCTCAAACGATAAAACTCTCGCAGCCGTCACGCTGGCGGCCGCAAACCGAAACCTAAAAACAAAAAAATAAGATTATGTGGATATTCACAAAACACGGCTTTTTTTCAGCCACAATGTCGACCTTCAAAAAGGGAGAATTCAACGTCAGAGCGCGAAGCAAGCGCCACCTCGAAGCGCTAATCGCGGCACACGAGGAAACGATCGGCCAGCCCGAGATCGTCGAGACCGTCGCGGCCGATTACCGCTGGCGGATCATGCTGACCGTCAGCCAGTGGCACAAGCTTGCCGAGGCTATCGCCCGGGAGGTCGATTACTCGAACTTTAAGAACGAGTGCCATCGGCCGGGGGCGGGCGCTGACGACATCGGCAGCGAGCTAATGCAGATCTGGTCGATCATGAACAGATACCAAATGCGAAAGCACCAGCCCGCCAGCGAGGACGGCTTTGGCCTTGCTGATCTATTCGGGCAGCCTTACGAATCCGAAGAGGATGCGATCGCTGGCGATCTCTGGCCGGAATACATCGAAGACGACGAGGAGGAATTTGACTTTAGCGAACTCGAGCATGACCTGCAGACAGCCGGCAGCCGGGGCGTGACCGTCAGGCCTAGCCTCGAGCAACTGCCGGACGACTGGCAGGAACGGCTCGAGGAATGGCTTGTCGATACTGTGAGGTTCGACCGGATCGGAGACGACGCCTATCTGGTCACGCTCGAACGAAAATCCCTGAATGAGATGAGCGACGAGGCCCCGGTCGAGATCTTCGACGAAGAAGACAGCGCCGGAGCCCCCGCGCCCGCCCGCTCGTCAGCTGTGACGGCCGAGCAGGCGAAGATCGACGCGATCCTCGCCGAAGAGCGGGCGAAGACGCCAGACGGGCAGCTGCACGATCGAGGCCCGGGAGACAAACCATTCAAGCCTGACTTTCACGATCAGAGAGATCCGCAGCTCGGGATCATCGGGCCCGACGGCAGGCCGAAGAATCAAAGCTAAGGCTGCCGGAGTGATCGAGCCCGCTTCCCTTCGGGGGGCGGGTTTTTCTTTTGTCGCGTTTCGGGGATTTTTGGAAATCAAAAAAGCACCGAAAGTTTACAAAAAGGGCTTGACCCGCGTCACCGATTCGTTACCTTGGCGGCGCTATGAATAAAAACACTTCTATGAACCACGCCATTTTCAAGTATCAGCTTACCAAAAAGAAGACTGTCGTCGAGCTGCCAAGCGGGGCAATCATCACCGGCTTTGCTCCGGGATCAAAAGGTTTCAACCTTTACGCTCTGGTCTGCACCGACGAGGGAGTGAAGACAGAAAAGCGCGCCTTTGCGATAGCCAAGGTCGGCGATCCGCTGCCCGTGTCTGCTACAACGTCGAAGATTCCTGTCGCCCCTATCACGATCGGAATTGGCGGCGGAGGCGTCACGGTGGTAACTCTTTTCGAGATCGACAAGTGCGATACCGAAGATTGGAAGGCCTTCTAGAGAGCAACCAGACAGCAAGACGGCAAGGCCAGCCCTTCGGGGTTGGTCTTTTTTGTCGTCCATCGGTGCCAAATGTTTGACAACGGCGACAAAGCGAGGCATGAATCGAGGCCATGCGATTGAAATATCTGATCACCGACGAGAGCGAGCTGCCGACCGAGGACAGCTTGAAAGGCCTTTACCAGAAGGACGGCGACAACTGGATCCTGCAGGTCGACGGCGTCGTCCCCAAGAAGACACACGACACGTTCCGAGACGCCAATATCGAGCTAAAGAAGAAGCTCGAGGCCTTCGGCAGCCTGACGCCCGAGGATGCGGCCGAGGCGGCGAAACTGAAAAAGAAGGTAATCGACCTTGAGACGCAAATCTCAGGGGACAAGGATAAGCTGGAAAAGCTTCTTCAGCAGAGAGTCGGCGAGATGAAGGAAGCTCACGAGAAAGAGCGGAACGACCTGCAGCAGCGCTTGACGAAAACGAACAGCGAACTCGATACGCTCACCATCGACCGCGAGATGGTAGCAGCCGGCCGGAGGTTTGGCCTTCGCGATTCGGCCGTCGACGACCTGATCAGGCGCGGGCGTGAAGTCTTCAAGCGAGGAGAAGGGGGCGAAGTGGTCGCGACCGAAGCAGATGGATCGATCAAGTTTGGCCCAAGTGGCGACCCGCTGACGCCGGAGCAATTCATCAAAACCCTGACGGCCGAGGCAAATCACCTGTTCGACGCCTCGAAGGGCTCAGGTAGCGGCGGATCGGGCCCGGGAAGCGGCGGCTCGGGATCGGGTAAAAACCCTTGGAAGAAAGAAACCTTCAATTTGACCGAGCAGGCCAAGCTGGTGAAGAGCAATCCGAAAGTAGCGAAGCAGATGGCGGCAGCGGTCGGCCAGCCTCTCGACATCTAAAAAAGCGATCATGAAATCAGCAATACAAACTTTAGAGAAGAGGAAGACCGAGGTAGACAATGAACTGGCCAAGGAAACCGACGACGCCCGGGCCCAGCAGCTGACGCTAGAGGCGGCCGACATCAAGCTGGCGCTCGCGATCCTGCAGCCGATTCAAACCTCGACAGAAAGCGAGCTCAATCGCTGGCGGAATGGCTACGCGTCGATCCGGAACAACTGCATCGAGAAGGGTTTCGACCTGTCTTGAAATAGAGCAGCCGGCAGCCCGAAAGATCATCAAACCGTCAGGGAAGAAATTCCTTGGCGGTTTTTACTTGGACGAAAGCACCAGAAGGGAGAAAAGGGGGCGTCTCATAAAGCAGCCGTGCCCCGGGGGGGATCGACATAGCAGCCAGCTCGGGGAGTTGAACGAGAAAAAACCCAAATCTAAAACTTAAAAAACAATGGCAAAAACACTTGTTTCAGACGTAGTAGTTCCAGAGGTCTTCGTTCCTTACGTGATCGAGCGGACTGCAGAAAAATCCCGCCTTATTCAATCCGGTATCGTAGACGCTGACGCGCAATTCGACCAGCTGGCCAGCCAAGGCGGCCGCACCATCGAAATGCCCTTCTGGCAAGACCTCGACGGCGACGACGAAGTCCTCGACGATTCATCCTCGATGACTCCCGGAAAGATCAGCGCGGCACAAGACGCAGCTGCAAAGGTCATTCGCGGCCGAGGCTGGTCGTACAACGATCTCGCGGGCCTTCTCGCTGGTGACGACCCCGGCCGGGCAATCGGCGAGCTTGTCGCATCCTACAAGGCGCGGCGTCTGCAGAAACAGCTCTTGTCTCTCTTGACCGGAATCTTCGCAAGCGGAACCGGGCTCGACACGACCAACACGCTCGACCTTCACGTCACGAGCGGCGGCGGAACTCCCGGCGCGGGTAACATTCTGAACGGCACGACCTTCCTCGACGCGCAGCAGAAGCTCGGCGACGAGAAGGACCGTCTGACCGGGATCATGATGCACTCGCAGGTCGAAACCCTTCTTCGGAAGCTCGATCTTATCGATTACATTCCCGACAGCCAAGGCAGCGGCATGATCATGAAGACCTTTCAGGGCCTCGAGGTCATCGTCGATGATTCGATCACGACCGAGACGGTCGACTCGAAAACCGTTTATCATACCTTCCTCTTCGGTCAGGGGGCGATCGCCTTCGGAATCGGCCGCAAGCCCGAGCCCGTCGACGGAGCCGTCCCGGGATCGACTTGGGAAGTGGAATTCAGTCGCGACGCTGCAGCTGGCGACTCGACTCTCTGGTGCCGCTGGCTGAACATCATGCACCCGCGAGGAGTGAAATTCACCGACGCCTCTGTCGCCGGCAAGACTCCAAGCAATGCCGAGCTGGCAACTGCAGCTAACTGGACCCGCGTGTTTGAAGCGAAAAACGTTAGGATCGTCCGGATCCGCTCCAACGTGCTTCCATCAAGCTAAAAATTCAAAGGCCCGGCTGACTTAGCGGTCGGCCGGGCTTTTTTTAAATCCTCAAAACTTCAAAAAATGAACGATTTACCTTCAAAACTCAGCACCCGGGCAGCTGCTGCCCTTTCGCCCGCCTTCGTCCTCTTGTCCTTGACCGGGCAGCTGGCTGACGGCGACACGTTGACGATCGGCTCAGTAACATACGAGGCCGACGATGACGCCACGATCACGGCTGGAAACGTCGCGGTCGACATCACCTCCAACGCTTCGGCAGCCGACGACATCGACGACCTCGTGACAGCCATTAAGGCCAATCAGGGAGGAGACTATCAGGTGAGCGATCTCGGAGACGAGCTGCTCGTCGTCGGAACTCTTGCTCGGCCTATCGTGGCCAGCGAGGTGATCGGAAACGGCGTCCTTGTGAATGACGGCACCGATTATCTGGCTCCGGTCGAAGACGTCAATTTTCCAGCGATCCAGACCCGCGTCCCGACGGCCGCAGAGGTCACGCTCGGGAAGATGGTCTTCACCTTCGGAAGCGCTCCGACGGCCGCGATCATTCAGGCCCGCGTCACCGCGACCGGAATTGACAAGGTCTGGAATGGCGGCTACTCGATCGAGGGGCGCTCTCTCATCCTCGACAACACGGGAGCGACCGACTGGGCGGCGACCGACACCGTCACAGTGGCGGCGACCTTCTGATTCTAACCTGCAAGGCCTGCCCGTCTTTACGGGCAGGCCTTAATTTTTATGGCAGCCAAAAAATCACCATCCGACACACAGGTTGAGGAATACCTTGTCGACGATGGCATTCATACCATCACAAGCGCTTCAGGAGTCGCCACCCCTGACGCGGCCAACGGAAGGAGCCAGAAATTCCCGCTCACTGAGAACGTTACGGATTTTAACCCGCCGACGAATCTCGATGACGGCGAGAGCATGAGCATTGGCGGAACTCAAGACGCGGTGACACCCCGGACGGTTACGCTGGATGCTTCGTGGAAAATCTATGCAGGGACGGCTGCCGATATTGGTTCACTCGCGGCGGGTGAGGGTTTTGAATTAGCAATTAAACGAGTCGGGTCTGAATACCGAATCTGGATCTCAACTCAGACGGCATAATGGACGGTATAGCGACACAATGCGGAATGACTGCTCAGGCGATGATTGGACCTTTTAGCCCCCTAGATTTATCCCCCCTAGTTTGGCTCGACATCTCCGATCCCGGAACTGTTTTTGATTCCGATTTCGGCGGGGTAGAGGTTTCAGATCAAGATCCGATTGGTCTTATCACTGACAAATCTGGAAACGGAAACGATGCGGCTCAAAGCGTTAGTGCTAACCGTCCTATTTACCACGCCTCTCACACCCTTGCTGGTGGCCCCGCTATGGATAGGAATGCAGGCACTTATTCTTATGTTACCGTTCCTCAAATCGCAGCACGAGAGATCGTTATTGTGACGGCCCATAGTGAAACTGTGTTCTCGTCGTATCAGGTCTTACTAGGTGGGCCGGGAAGTAACGACCAATACAGATTGATGAGTAATAACTTTGGGTCGGAATGGTGGGACGGCTCCAGAACTCTAACCACGGACGGAGTAGGCAAGAATGGTGGAGCTAACTCTTTGACCGCTCTTCCCATGCCTCTAGCCGCACTGCATTTGACGGTAGGCGCTGTGGTCGGAAATCAAAGCTACAATATCGGGAGTTCCAAAACTCATAATAGGAAATGGAGAGGTCCGATTTGCGAGGTTTTATTTTTTCCTTCAGCTTTGTCCAGCACAGACAGAACAAATTTAGTCAACTACTTAGTGCTTAAATGGGCCATTACCGTATAAACAATGAAAACTTACCAACGAACCAAAATTAACCCTCTCGAAATCATGCGCCGGAACAATGGTCCGCATGATGGGGTCGGCGTGACGTTTAAGGGCGAGAATCCTCCCAAGCTCCCAGAAGGTGAGGCGTGGGTCACTGTCGAAGATCGACCGGAACCCGGCGAAAATCAACGGGTCGAGCGGGAGCTGACCGCCGAGAAGTACGGTTGGCGCGTGATCGACCTGTCTCCCGAGGAGATCGCGGCGAGGAATCCGGTGCGGCCGGTGACGAAGCTGACGCTCATGAATCGGCTTTTGGCTTTGGGAAAGTGGGAGACGTTTAAGGCGATCTTGGCCAGCCAATCGACGATTGTGCGGGACGCTTGGGCGTTGGCACAGGATATTAGGTCAGATGATCCCCTCTTCGCCGCCAATCGGGAAGTGTTCAGAACTGCCCTCGGGCTTCCCGAGGAAGAGTTTGACGAGCTGCTAAAACCTAGCGACGATATTTAAACATGATCATTCAGGCATACTTCAGAGCGACCCAAACGGGGCTTGGTTATCAGTTCTATGATGACGGCGGTACCCTTCTAGGAAGCAAAGTGACGGCAGGCATCGATAGCGGTCCTGAAACCGGATCATACGTAGCAGACGCGACTGTCGAAATCGGAGCCGTCGGCGTCGTCTGGACATCCACCGAAACACCCGAGGGGATCTCGGAGGATTTACGAGAAGCCCTTGCGGTCGAAACCTTAGAAGCGAGGGTCACGGCAGCCCGTGCGGGATACCTTGACAAGCTCAACGTCACCGGTGATCTCGCTCACAGCGACGCCGCCTCGACCTATCGAGCGACCGAGCCGGACAATAGCGGTATTGCCGCGATTAAGGCAAAAACCGACAACCTGCCGGCCGCTCCAGCAGCGACCGGAGACATACCGACCGCTGCCGCCGTCCGGTCAGAGATCGACAGCAACTCGACACAACTCTCCGCAATCCTCACCGACACGGGAACCAGCCTCCCGTCTCTCATTAGCGCGCTGAATGACATCGCAGCGAGTGACGTCAGGACAGAGTTAGCGACCGAACTCGGCCGAATTGACGCCAGCATTTCCTCGCGCTTGGCTTCCGGTGACTACTCCGCTCCAATTGCTGCAGCAGCCATAGCAGCACAGGTCAGAATCGAACTCGCCACGGAACTTGCTCGCATTGACGCCGCGATCTCAACCAGACTGGCCGCCGCCGGCTACACGACCGCGCCAGCGGCCGCTGCCGTAGCGACAGCCGTCCGATCTGAGCTTTCGGTCGAGATGGGTCGGATCGATGTTGCGGTATCTTCGGTGGGGGGAGAAAGCGCGCCGAGCGCGGCCGAGATCGCTGGAGCGGTTTGGGACGAGGAGATTTCGGATCACCAGTCAGTCGGCTCAACGGGTGAAAAGCTTCAAGCGGCCGGAGCAAGCGACGATCCTTGGTCGACAGAGGTCCCCGGCGCTTACGCGGACGGGACGGCGGGCGCGGCCGTCGGACGTCTGAACAATACGCCAATCGAAAACCCCGTCGCGATCGCCCCGCTGCCTCCCTCGGGGGCCGACCTCGCTGTCGTTTACGTCGACAGCTCCGATATTTTGGGCGAAGTCGTGACCGACGCGATAATCAGGATCACGATGACCAGCAGCCAACCCGCTACGACGCAGCAAGGTCGGATCGTCAGCAGCCAAGGGGCGAAAATGATTCACGACGACGATAATCCGGGCCGATACACGGTTCAGTTAGAGGTCGGCCTTTCCTATCTCGCTAGCAATCCAGAACTTTTCGGGGCGACCGGAAAAGCCTTTACGCTCGACGCTCTCGATGAGTTGCTTGACCTAGCGGATTAAAAAGATTAAAAAAAAAAAATGGAAACACCCGACACCAGTCAAGCCATCATGGCTCGCCAGATTGCAGGAAGTCAGCGCGCGGGCGTACCGTCCCCGACTGGACTCTTTCCCTCAGTGAGGCGCGGCCGCCGTCCCCATATCGACTTGAACGAGATCGACCGCAAGGCAGCGGCCGAGAACGCCAAGAATCAAGCCTTTCAAGAATCGCGAGCGGTTCAAATTCAGAAGAAGCTCGAGGCTGCCGACGAGAAATTCGTTCCGGCTGCCGAGCCAGTGACCAAGCTGGAGCAGCCAGTGACCAAGCTCGAGCAGCCCCCGGCCGACGAATGGCCCGACCAATCACCCGAAAAACCGGCTGCCAAGAAGGCAGTAAAAAAAGCAGCCAATAAGGCGGCAAAACCTAAGTAAAAAAAATGTCTGTCGAAATCATCCAGCGCGGCACGCTCACGAGCGCAGCTGCAAGTCTCATTCCCATCATCACCGGGAAGCGATACATTCTGCTTCTCGGCTTCGAGGGGGACAACTTCAACTCAAATACGATCACGCCGAAGTTCACCGACGGGGCGAACAGCGGCGACGCGGCAGCCGGGACGCTCACGGTCGACACCCAACCGACAGCGGGAGACACGTTCACGATCGGAAGCCGGGTCTACACCTTCCTCGCAGAAGGGGCCCGGGCGACGAAAGCGAACGACAGCGCGGCCGAGATTACGATTGGCTCAGATCTGGCAGCCACGCAGGCGGCCATCGTGGCAGCCATCAACGGCACCGGCAGCTTTTTGAATCAGCCCGACCCGCTCGTCACGGCTGGCGACTTTTCGACGAATGATTCGGTCCTGACGGCGCGAACGGTCGGAACGGCCGGAAACGGGATCGCGACGACTGAAACCTTCACGGGCGGGACGAACGTCTTCGACGCGGCCACGCTCGGCACCACGACAGCCGGGACCGACACCTTCGGCCGGATCTCGGCCTTCCCGACAGCCGGGTCGAGCGACTCGAGCGGTTCGCCTCTAGCCTTTTCTGCTCACGGGCAGATCGAATTCACGGCAGCTGAAAACGGGCTGCTGCTCGTTCCCTCCGGGGCCGTGACCTCGGTCCGCTACACACTCGCAATGATCGACTCAGTCGGAAACTTCGGAAACCTCGGACGATAAAGAGCAATGGCCTTAACGCTCACAGTCGAAGACGGGACCGGGCTCGCGGGCTCGAACAGTTACGCGACGGTCAGCGAGGCCGAAGCGTATCACGAGGGGCACGTCGACGCGTCAGTCTGGACTGCAGCCACGAACCAGAGGCATGAAAAATCACTCGTCCACGCGACCCGCACGCTTGACGCGATGACGCGCTGGCTGGGGGATCGCAAGCTTTCCACTCAGGCGCTCGCGTGGCCCCGCTACAACGCGATTTTCGACGGCGTGGAAGTGTCCTCTTCCATCGTTCCCCAACCGGTCAAGAACGCGACGGCCGAGCTGGCCCGGCTGCTACTCTCGAGCGACATCACGGCTGATCTCGATCAGAACCTGATCAAGAGCCTGAATCTAGGAAAGGGAGCGCTCGAGGTGGAATTTAAAGATCACAGAGACAAGGCCCGGATCCCGGCCAACGTCGGCGAGCTTCTGCTCGGTCTGGGCCGCATATCGGGCGGGGGCTCTGGTATATCAACTCGAACAGTCAGAAGAATCTGATCATGGGTCTAGATCTCCGAAGCTTAGCAGCCAGCGCCTTCTCTATCGGCAAGAGTCTGGCCGATCAGGCCTTCGAGGCTTGCACGGTCAGGTTCGACCCGACGACGACGCCCGACCCGGTCAACAATACGACGACCGTCGTTTGGGGGCATGAATTCGCAGCCATTCAGGCGCTTGGATATGAAGACTCGGACGAGCGCAAGGATCGTCAGTCAGCCAAAGCTATTAAAACTTGGCTGGTAGATCGCGCTGACATCGTCGCAGCCGTCACGGCCATCCCTGACGTATTGAATCAGCAGGCACAGCTCGAAGACGCGTCTGGCGTCATCTGGGAAGCCTACCGGGTCGAATTTGATCCTTCACGATCAGTTATTCTGCTATTCTGCGAATCATGAGTAACGCGGCAAACATCCAAGCGTTCAACGTAGACCTTGACCAGTTCGCGAAGAAGTTAAACGTCAAGCTCGAGACGGCCGTTCAAAGGCTGGCTCTCGACGCCTTCAACCGGCTGACGAAACGGACGCCTGTCGACACCGGCCGGGCCCGGGCCAGCTGGACGATCGCAACAGGGAAGGCTTCGGACCGGATCCCGGGAGAGGGGAAGCAGGAGCCGAAGGGCGACGCGTCGGCAGCTGCATCGATCGACGGGACCGAGCAGGTCTTCATCACCTCGGCGCTTGATTACATGAAGTATCTAGAAAAGGGATCCAGCAAGCAGGCACCGGTCGGAATGGTAGCGATCACGCTCGCAGAGATTGAAGCCGAGATCGAAATCATCCTCGCAGGAATAGCAGACTAAAAACGATGGCCACGAGAAACGAACACGAGACAGCCCGGAAAGAGATCATGACGCGAGTTAAAGCAGCTCTCGACGCTGAAGCGATCACGGCCGTCGAATGGCCGGGCATGCGATTTGAGCAGCCGAAGGCACAGCCATGGTATCGAGTCGGCATTCAGGCCGGGCAAGCCCAACCGGCAGCCCTTGGTCCGCAGAAGTTAAACCGGACGCCTTTTGTCGTCTTCCTGCAGATCTTCCTTCCGATCGAGAACGCTCTCGGAAACGCTGCAGCCTATGAAGCAGCCGACGCGATCGGGGCGCTCAACAATACGAACCAGACAAGAACCGACGGCACGAGCGGCACGCGGGCCGACGTGAAATTCAGAGTCGCCAGCGCGCCCAATTTTGTAGGGAAAGACGGGACGTTCATTCAATACAACGTCGAGCTTCCGGGATATTACGACGCGCACCCGGGGACGCTGGTCTAGTTATTGACAAAAACCGGCATGGGGGCGTCTTTTACTTTCGAGAACGGCCTCGAGAGTTAAATCTGGCAGCCTAGCAATTCAAAACCATGTCAGACGCCAATACTTCCAGCCTTGCATTCATCGCAGAAACCATCCCCGGGACGACTCCAGCTTCGCCCGATCTGACTCTTCTTCGCTACACTGGAGAAGATCTCAAATTCGAAAAGGAGTCGGTCCAGAGCCAAGAGATCCGAAGCGATCGACAGATCCCTGATCTGGTGAAGGTTCATCAAAACCCGACAGGAGGCTTCAATTTCGAACTATCGTATGAGCCCTTCAAGACTTGGATCGAGGCGGCCATGTTCACGACCCTGAACACGGTCGACATCGACGCTCTCTCGGTCGCCTTCGACGACGTGGCCGACACCATCACGGCGACGGCCGGCGACTTCGACGACGTAACGGTCGGCATGCTGCTGAAGATCTCCGGAGCTGCCGACGCCGGAAACAATGGCCTGAAGCGGATCATCGCAAAGAACGCCGACGGCTCGGTCCTCACAACCCGGTCGGGCGAGATCGCAACGACCAATGGGAGCGACACGGCCAACTTCGACGGGCTGGTCGCAGTGAACGGAACGACCAAGAACGCAAAGACGTTTGAGAAGAAGATCATCAATCAGAACGGAGCAGACTTCTACCAGACCTTCACAGGCATGCTTTGCGACACTCTTTCGCTTTCGATTTCCGCCAGCGAGATCGTCACCGGCTCGGCCCAGTTCATCGGACAGAGCGCCACAGTCAGCGACGACACGATCGACCAAGACTCGACTTATACGGAAGCGCCCGACAGCGACATCGTAAACGGAACTAACAACTTCGGGAACCTGACTTACAAGGGGCTCGCCGCAATTGAAAAATTCATGTCGATTTCGCTCGATCTGGCTAACAACCTGCGAGGGAAGCGGGCGCTCGGCACCGAAGGGAATTTCGACGTCGGGACCGGAACCTTTCAAGTGACCGGCTCGATCAACGCCTATTTCCTCGACAACGATTGGCTGACCGACGTCCAAGATCACAATGACTTCGCTCTCGAATTCTCAATCACCGATCCAGACGGCAACGCAATGTATTTTTGGCTGCCACGCTGCAAGTTCAACAGCGGCGACCCAGTGATCGAAGCAATCAACACCGACGTCATGATCGACGCGCCATTCACGGCCATTCGGGACGACTCCAGCGCGACAGGGACCGGGATCACGATGGCTGTCGACTTCATTCCGGCCTAAAAAGTTTCTCGTCTGGTTGCGAGAATTCACGACAAGGGGAAGCGGCAGTCGGGCAACCGGCTGTCGTTTCTTTTTTGACTCTTTGGCAAAACTCTGAAATGGTCCAGCTCATGGACTTGTCAGAACTACAGACCGACCAGAAGGCAGCTCTCGAAGGGAGCTGGATCCAATACGATGACGCGAAATTCCTCATTCGTCACACCAACACCAAAGAATACCGAAAGGCGATCCAGCGAGCAGGAAAAGGCAAAGCGCCTTCGCAGCTGCGGAAGTCGGTCGAGGCCCAGACAAAATTCGGGATCGAAGTAATCGTCAACGCTGTTTTACTCGACTGGCAAGGCCTGACCAAGGACGGGAAAGATTACCCGTTCAACAAAGAGAACGCGATCGAGCTACTCACGCTTAGCGAAGCCCTTCGAAACTTCATCGCCGAAGAGGCACAAGAGGTCTCGAACTTTCAGAGGGAGGGCGAAGCGGACGACGCCGCTGCCGTAAAAAGAAAGGGTTGAGTGGGACCTGCGATTTGGGGACAAGCTTGAGCACTTGCAAGAGCTAGAAGAGAGCGGCCGGGAGGTCGCAGCGCTTACGAGCTGCCCCGAGATCGGCCCGCACCTGCAGCCCGTCTATGAGGCCTTTTGGCTGCTTTCGAGCTGTCGCCGGTGGCTCGGCGCGGGCGATACGATGGTCCCATGCTGCCTCGCACCGGCTGATGTGATCCCTTTTGCTTTAGAATTTGGAATCGATCCAATTCATTTTTTACGTGTTACCCGTCAGGCCGATGAGTTATATCAGAAGCACCATCTCGAGAAGGTGAAGAATTCAGGCAATGGACATCGCAAAGCTAGGGGTTGAGATTGACCCGAGAAACGCCGCAAAAGGGGCCGACAGGATCGAGCGAGAACTCGACGATATTGGACGCTCGGCAGACAAGAATCTCGGGAAGATCGACAAAGGATCCCGGCAGGCGGCGCGGTCCATGCAAAAGACGGGGCGAACGATCGGCATGATCGGGAAAACCTCGAGTGGAACATTCAGCCAAATGACAAGCGGCGCGCTCGGGCTGCTGGACGGGATCGGTCTAATGAATGGCGGCTTTGGCCGGATCGTCGGCCGGGCCCAAGGGGCGGCCCGGGGAATCAGCGCTCTCACGGCAGGAGCGCGAGGGCTCTCGAAGGGGGCGAGCGGCTCCGGAGCAGCCCTCGGGAGAATGGGAGTCAGCGCCACGTCTGCCGCTGGCAGCCTCGGAGGGCTGGCAATAAAGCTCGCCCCGCTGGCGGCCGTCATCGCGGCCGTAACGGCTGCCGCGCTGGCTGCCGTCGTGGCCTTTAAAGCTCTGAAGATGGCCTTCGGCTTCCTGATGGAAGGGCTGGCGATGGCCGGACAGCTTCAGAAATTCGAGATTAGCCTTAACAGCTTGACCGGCTCGGCAGCCGAGACCGAGAAAGTGATGAACAGCCTTCGAGCGAGTGCAGAAAAGACTGGAATTTCGATCGCTGATCAGGCCGGCTCGGTGAGAAAGTTCATCGCGCTGGGATTTGATCCGGACAAGGCGGTGAAGCTGCAAAAGAACATTCTCGACGTGGCCGGCGCGGTAGGTCTGACGACGACCGAGGCAAACCTGCTCGGCTCGGCGCTGGCTCAGGTGCAATCGAAGGGCGTCGTCTCGATGGAAGAGCTTCGCCAGCAGATCGCAGAAAAGGGAATTCCAATCATCGACGAACTGCAGCGAAAGACCGGACTATTCGGTGACGAATTCTTCAAAGCCGTCGCGAAGGGCTCTATCGCTTCCGACCAGCTGATCGACGTCTTCCTGAATATGGAAGGAGGCTTCGGCCGCTTCGCCGGCGGGGCCGAGAAGATGGCGGTCTCATACGAAGGCGCGATCGGAAGAATCAAGACGGGGCTCGATCTGCTGAAGGCTGACGTCGCGAAGCCGCTAGCTGACGCTTTGACGCCGGCCCTGACCAAGTTGGCCGACTTCATCAACGGGGCTGCACCAGCTGCCCGGGCCTTTGGTGAGTATATCGCGAACGGCGTCAAGGTCGTGATGGAAATGATCCAAAGCGGGCAGATCATGAACGCCTTGGGCCTTGCGCTGGCAGCCGGGATCGAGTGGGCTTTCGGATTCATGGTCAGGAATGCAGTGATGGGATTTGCTCGCCTGACAGAGATCTTGGCGAACGCCTTGATTAAAGGGATCGAGTTTTTCTTCAACGGCTTCACCGCTTCGGTCGACAAGGTGGGCGAGTATATCGAGGACGGGGTCGGCAGCAGTTTGGGAAAGAACGCATCCGGATTCCAGAAGGTAATGATCACCTTGCTGAAGGTTCTCGGAACGATCACTAGGAACAGTTTTGGAGAAGCTTTCGACGCTGTCGCGACAGGCTTCAAGAAAGCGATGGTGGCAGTCGTCAATCTGGCCATATCTGGGCTAAATAAAGCGGTTTCGATTGCTATCGACGCCGTGCCGGGAGGGCGAACGGCAACGAACCTTCTCGGGGTCCCGACGAAGATTCCAAAGATGGACCAGCCCGAGAGAGTGAATTTTTTTGAGCCTAAAAAGGTGGATTTCGACGGGCTCGACAACGCCCTTCGGGACCTGCTGCCGACCTCTAGGCAAGAAGACTTCGGAGGGTTTGTCCGAGACATGTTTGCCCAATTCAACAAGAAAAACCCGGGCGCCCCCCCGCCGACGCCGAACCCGGGCGCCCCCCCGCCGACGCCGAACCCGGGCGCCCCCCCGCCGACGCCGAACCCGGCTGCCCCGCCGCCGACGCCGAACCCGGCTGCCGGTCCGCTGCCGAAAACAGAGGAGATCCCGGAAGCGACGGCTGCCAAGGTCGGGAAGGTGAAGAAGGCGACCGAAGAGGCTCTTACGCCGATTCAAGAGCTGATCAAAACATGGGGCGACTTCGACGCCAACCTGCAAGAATTCACGGTCGGAACGTTGCAGACTTTCGCAAACTCGATGACCGACGGCTTCATGGCAATGATCGACGGCTCGAAGAGCGCCAGCGAGGCCTTCGGGCAGATGGCGGCTTCGATCCTTCAAGAGGTCGTTCGCATGATTATCCAGCTGACCATTCAGGCCGCGCTCGTCAGGGCGATCGGGGGCGGCCCGCTGGGAGGGTTTCTGCAAGGTCTGCCCGGCGGAGGAGGTTCGATCCCGCAGGCCATCCCGGTCGCGCACGGGGGGGCGTCTGGGGGCGTCGACAGCGTAGGGAAGAGAATGAGCGGATCGACCAGCTCAAGTGAGAGGCGAGCTATCATCGACAAGAACGAAACAGTATTGACCGGCAGCCAGAGCCGAGACCTAGAGATGGAGCTGACCAAGGCGCGTGGGGGAGATGACAAAAAAGACAATGGGCAGCAGGGGATCACGATCGTTAACGCTCTTGATCCGCAGACCGTGCAGGACGCGATCGCGGCCAACCCGTCGACCGTCCTTAATGCGATAAGCAAGCACAGGAAGCAATTCAAAGCGATGATGAGATGAGTTTTACCGACACGCTAGACAGCCCGCAGAGAGTCGCCATAGAGCCCGATTGGCGAATGAGAGTCTCTCTGCAGCAGATCTTCGCGGGAAGCGTCACGACGGCCGTCGCGGGCCCAGAGCAGCGACAAGCGAAGAGAGAGAAGCCGATTTATCGGATGAGCTACGCGAGAGGGGGCCTGACGGCAGAGCAGGCACGCCGCCGGCTGCAAGAGATCCGATCAGAATACCGGCAGCCGTCGACCGTTCCCGTCTGGCCGGATGGGATCCAACTGCAAAACTCCATGACGGTAGCCACGGCCGCGCTTCTGGACATTCTGCCGATCGATGGGGAGTGGCAGCTGCCGATCGACCTTTACTTTTGGGATCGCACGCTCGGCGGCGAGTGGAGAACCTGCACGGCTATTTCGACTCGAGATTTGACTCTCGACGGAACGGGCCAACTCTACCCGGCTGGCTCTTGGGTTTTCCCCGGAAGGCTAATGGTCAGAGAGCCTGAAGAGAGCAGCCTCGCATCAGTCGACCTCGAGGCCGGGGTCGAGTATTTGACCTATAGAACCTTATGAGCCGAAAAGCGTACGAAGATCTTACGATCGAGCCAGACTTCACCGATCCGCCGACCTACGGGCTCGCCGGCGCGGGAGGGCGAAGAGACACGGCCGTCGGGCAAGGTCAGCAATACGCGGCTTGGCGGGGATCGACTCAGCTGGCCCTTGGCTTTGGTTTTCGATGTTCGAGCAACGTCGAAGCGACAGCTCTTCGGGAGGCGCTCAATCGGATCAGGGGCCGTTCAAGCGCATTTTACCTGCCATCATGGCAGCGAGACTTCAGGCTGGCAGCCAGCGCGACAGCGGGCGACACGACGATATCGATCATCGACGGGGGGCTCTCTGACATGACGACGAACCGGCCCGACACCGAGGGCCGTGTGATCTTTGTTGCGACGCCGGCCGGCAGCGTGCAGATTCTCGGCGTCGAGACGGCGGTCGACGACGGGGCAAACGAGACGCTGACGCTAGATCAGCCGCTTCGATTCGACCTTGACCAGAGCCGCGATATGATCGGATTCGCCTATCTGGTCAGGCTGGCTGCCGATGAGGCAACTTGGGATTACGACGCGCCCGGGCAGGCATCGATCCCTCTTCGCTTCGTCACGGTCAAGAATCGCCGAGAGGTCGACACGGCCGACACGGTGGCGAGCGAGCAGATCGGAGAGCTACACGCTGCCGAGATCGTGGTGGCGACCGATGAGGATCCGGTGCTGGTTCAATTTTTGACACCTTCGGCGATCGGGCCGAACGTCTACGGAGCCGCACAGGCTCAGAACTATTCGGCGACATGGACGGCCAGCTTTATCGACGACACGACGGTCGAGATCGTGCAGGCCGACACGCTGGAAACGATCGAAAGCACTCTTTACGATTCCCTTTCCAGAACCGATCACTTGACGCTCGGATTTGACTCAGCCCACCGAGAGCTACTGGCGTGGCACGAGCCAAACAGCCGAGACACGATACGGGTCAGATATTACGCCGGCGGGGCCGAGCAAGACATCGAATTTACGGGCATTTCTCCGATCGCTTTTAACACTTGGGCGATTGACGGCACGGTCACGCTGGGAGAAGCCGAGACGGTCGTTTTTTACCTGAAGCGAGGCAGCTCATCCATTTACTTCCGAAGAGAGGCCGAGAGCTACGCTACCGAAAATATCTACCTCTACAGTCCCGTCCCTCCCCTCTACCTTCACAAAGCCGAGGTAAACGGCAGAGTGATCGATCTCTACGGCATGGACGCAAGTCACCGGGCAGCTATCTGGACATCATCGGAATACGAGCCGCCTCTGATCGAGTCAAACCAACCGATCATAAGTGTGATCGAGGGCGTTTATCTTCAGGTTGCTGTATTGGCCGAACTGGGAGAGGAAGCGAACGACCCGACGCTGTCGATCGTCGATTCGGAATACAGGCCGACAGCCGTCGAGGTCGAAGCCGAGGAAAGAAACTATCCAGCACTGACCGTCGTCGAAGCGGCCTATATCGATGCGACCATCGTGGCCACCGTCTCGGACGAGACGCCGTCGATTGGGCTGGAACTTATAGAATCAGAGCATAACCTGATAACTATCGGCAGTGAGGATATCGACGAGACTCATGATCCGGCCATATCAATCGTCGAAGGAATCTACGAACAACCGTAAAAAATGAAACCAAAAGGAATAGTAACGAAAAACGAAGTGAGGATGAGAGGCCGTGCTTTCGTTAGAGTCATCAACGAGGACGGATCGATCGCTCACCAAAGCGAGCCAGTCGACAACCTGATCCTTTACCCGGGCATCGAAGAATATCTGCAGCGAACGCCCACCGGGAGTTCCTCGACACCAGTTCTGTTTCAGCAATTCAACGCGGCCCGGGCCGGGACAGACTCTACTCCCAACTTTACGACGCCAGACGGCACCTTCGCGAGGACAGGCACTACCGTAACGAGATCGACCGGAACGGGGGAATTTTCAACCGGCGACGTTGGAAACACGATTAAGTTTTCGACCGGAGAAGAGGCTTACATTGTTTCGCGCACGAGCGCGACCGAAGTTGAGACCAGAGAATCGGGAACCGTGGCGGCAACGACGATCGTCCTCTGGAGAACTAATCAAACCGCGCTCGGGGCTTTAGTGGCTTCGGCCTCTTTTCTAAAGGCAGACGCAAGCTCTTCCATAACAAATAACACGGGGACGGGAGAGGTCACTCTGGTCAGGGTTCACAACTTTGACCCAGAAGTCTCGGCCCAGACTTACAACGAGATCGGGCTGGCTTTGACGACCAGCTCAGGAGACTTGATGACGCGAGTCGTTCTTGACAGCCCCGTGAACGTCGGGATCGGGCAGCAGCTGCAAACAAATTACACGATCGTATTTTCGCTCGGGGCATTCACGACGCCGCAAGCGATCACGCTCGACATCACCGGCTGGCCGAGACCTTACGAGATCGCGTCAATCGTGCATAGCGGAACCGACTTCGACGTGACCTTCACAGAAGACCATCACTTTCTCGCCGGTGGAGACGTGACGATAACAAACGCGATACCAGAAGAAATCGGAGTCTCGACCTATGCGAGCGATTCCAGCGAGTTTACGATCACGACAGCAACCCCTCACGGCTTGTCGGTATCTGACTCGATCGAGATCGCGGATGCGAGCGTATCGGCCTACAACGGCAGCTGGACCGTGGCGGCCGTAGATTCGACGACCGTATTCAGGATCACGTCGGCAGCCAACCCGGGAGCGGCCAGCGGCGGAACGGTCAGGAAGTCGACACCGGGAACATACTTTAACGGGACTTGGACTATCGCATCAGTGCCGACGACCGACTCGATCAGGATCACTGACGCGACGATCGCGACCGGGACTGACGCCGGTTCGGGCGACCTCGAGGGAGAGCTGACGGGAACAGCTCATTACACGGGCGAGGAGATTTTCCCCGAGAGCGGAGCGGATATTCCAGCCTCCGGCTGCTGGGCGAGATCTAGTAGCTTTAGCGTTGAAATGTGGACCGGCTCAGAACCGACGATACCAAATTTCGGTTCGAGCACCATACCTGCCCGGCAGGTAATTGCGGCGACGACGATCGGATCCGATTGCGAAGCCGATCTCACCGATCATTCAATGAAGGATGTCAAAGCGTTTGCTGTCGATCAGGGAAATTCTACCTCAGTCTGGGGCGTGTTCTATACAAATACGGATGCACAGCTTAGTTACGCGGTGAAGTTTGACCAGCCGCAGCGAAAAGATTCTGGATACACGCTTCAATTTGGATTTCAGACAACCTTCAGACCTGCGCTTGCATAATGTCGGAGAACCTAGCCATACAGGGAGAAAACAGCCGGCCGGATCAGCGGCCCGTCTACCTCTACCGGATCGGCGATGAAACTGGGATCGTTCTGTATCTGACCAGCTACCCGAGCGACATCGACGTCGCCGGGCTGCCGGCCAGTTGGACCGACGCGAGCGACCCGCAGACGTTCACGGCAGCGCCTTGCATTCATGGGCCGGTCGAAGTTAAGAACGGGCTCGACGAGGTCAGAACTCAATTTCAAGTTTTAATAGAATCGGCTTCACTGTATTCTCGATACCTAGTCTCGGGCGTTATCCCTCGGATCGAGTTGACGATCGCAAAAGCGCAGATCGGCCCGGTCGAATCGGGGGCAGTCGTCTGGGGAAGCGACACGGGCGTCCTTCAGAAAGGCCTCGTCACCAAGCTTTCGATCGTCGAGTCGACGCTGACTCTGGAGATGACGCCCGAGCCGCTGCTTGGCAATCAGGACGTGCCGCGCTGGCGATTCAGCCGTACCTGCAATCGCCAACTCTACGCTGACGACTGCGGAGTCGACAGGGCGCTACACGCGCACGCTAACTCAATCCTTGCCTTTGACGTTGCAACCCGCCAATTGACCGTTTCGGGCGACGGAGGGCACCCGAGCGGATTCTTCAGGCAGGGGGTTTTGACTCATACGCCGACCGGAATGAGGCTGCCGATCTTCAACTCTGAAGTCGTGGGAGGAAACACGATCGTCACGGTTCACCAATGGCTGCCGGATATCGAGGTCGCCGACAACGTGCAACTGCATGCCGGCTGCCGACACACGTATGAGGACTGTCGAGATAAGTTTTCCAATGAAAATAATTTTGGTGGATTTCCTCACATCCCCACAAAGAACCCAACCATACACGGAGCAGAATGAGCTTATTCGAATCGATCGTCGGGGGGCTGCTGGGAGCGGCTGCCGTATTTTTCAGTGGCGGCTCGGCGCTGGCCATCATGGGGGGCTTCGCCGTGGGGGCTACGATAGCGGGCGCGATCTTCGGGCCCGACGCTCCCGACGGGCCGGATCCTCAAGACACGCCAACTGTGACAGCGACCGAAAACGCGGCGATACCGGTCGTCTTCGGGACTGTAAGGCTGGCAGGCAATCATATCGGATATGATCGCGACGCCTTCATCGTGAAGAAGATCAAGCAGGAACAGGGCGGCTTTCTTGGCATCGGAGCAAAGGACGTCACGGTCGGTTACAAGTATTACATGACTTGGCAGGTCGGTCTCTGTATGGGTGAGGTTGACGAGCTGGTCAAAGTGCAGGGAAGCCCGGGCGACGAAAACGTTTTATGGAAAGAGCGCAAGGTCGAAGCTCCGGGAACTTACGACTTCGACAGCGGAGCAGGAACGGTCACCGGCTCGGCCGACGACTTTAAACAGATCCTCGTCGGCATGGAAGTAGTGATTGTCGGCTGCTCGACGCCAGAAAACGACGGCCGCTTCACCGTGTCGGCCGTAGCGGTCGACGGTTCATCAATCACGCTGCTTGAAGGGGTCGACACGACCGAAGCCGGCCAAGTGGTCGAGGTCACGGGATTCACGGTCTTTGATCCGATCGATTTGACTTCTGGCAGCCAGACTTTCGATCTTGAAGGAGATCGAGAGGACAGCGGCAGCTGCACACTCTACCCGGGAAGCGGCAGCCAGACGGGCGAGATCATCGCCGAAGGGCTCGCGTTCAATCATCGGGACGTCTGTTACGCCCGATTTGGGCCGCGGTTCGCACTTGGCCAGCAGCCCGGGCCGAGAACTTACCTTTTCACGCTGCGAAGAATGCCGAAGCCGAAAGACTCGGTAGGGGCCGACATTGCTGGGTTTTACACGAGAGCGAGCAAGACCGAGGACGATGCGGAATACAAGGACGCCAACCCGGCCGCCGTCCTTTGGGAGGTGATGACGAATACGTTATGGGGTAAGGGCATGAGCGCGGACATTCTGAACGAAGAAGACTTTAAGGCTGCTTCCAATTACTACGCCGAGCAACGGCTCGGAGTGTCGATAGCTCTGGGCGGCCAGAGCAATCTCTCGGACTTCGTCGGCAAGCTGCAAGAGATCTTCGGCCTCGCTCTCTGGTGGGACCGGGAGCAGCTACGCTGCCGGGTTTTGTGGGATCGGGAAACGGCGTATGACATCACGCGGAAGAGGATCACAAGCGAGGACATGCTCGAGGCTCCGGAATTCGTCAGGCCCTCGATGGTTTACGGATCGAACGAGTTGAAACTGACCTTCAGGAATCGCCGAAACAACTTCGCCGACGAGGTCGTCTCTGTGATGGATCTGGCCAGCGCTGAGCAGACGGGAACGGTCAGATCAAAGAGGCTCGACGCCAAGATGATAGGAACGAGACGCTCGGCTGAGATCCTCGCACACCGGCTGCTACGCGTCTCGGCCTATCCGGCAGCAGTGATGCAGATTGTCGTCAACCGGAATTTCGCAGGTCTTGACCCGGGCGACTTCATCGAACTGGTATGGGACGGCTGGCGGCCGACCGTCCACACGTCATTCTGGCGGGTCGACAATATCGAAGATGACGAAACGGGCGAAAACCGGCTGACTTTGACGCTCTCGGAAGACATCTTTGCGACAGCCCGCGACGGCGAGATCTCGGTCTTCGACCCGCCGACAATCACGACGAACATCGACGTTCCTCTCGACGACGACAACTTCGGAAAAATCGACTACGAGATCGGCCGCGATATTGGCAGCCTCGAGCCGGCCCTTTTCTTCGAGCCTCCGATCTGGATCTCGCAGGGCCAGCGCCAGCTACTGACCTCGCTTCACCGGTCAATCGGCAGCGTACAGAGCTATGAGCTGGAATATGGAGTGACGGGCGGCTCTTCATTCGTCGGGCTCTTCAGCTCGGCGAGCTTTGCCGTAACGGCCACGCTGTCGGACAATCTGGCAGCCGACGGGCCGCAGGTTATTCGGCAGGATTATCAAAAGTTTGATATCGAGCTGATAAACTCGAACGACGGGCCCGAGCTGCTCGATATCGATACTGTAGCGGGTGACGCCGGCGACCTGACGTTGCTCACCGCTAATCTTGACGGCTTGATGATCATAGGCAGCGAGATCTTTCGCGTCGGGCTGATCGAGGAAGATTCGCCCGGGGTCTATTCGGTGAAGGTCGCCATGAGGGGGCAGCTCGGCAGCAGCCAGCAAGCGCACACGGCCGGCGCGACCGTTTACGTCTTCCCGGAATTCGATCAGGCGGGCTCAATCAGGGCAGCGGCCGATCTTCCGATCGATCAATCGACCTCTATCCGGGCGACCGCTTACGCGAGGAATGCAAGCGGATCACCTGTGACGATAGAAGGACCGGACAGCGGAGGATTCGGGGGGCGCTCGATAGAACCGCTTGCGCCCGAACCATACTCGGCGACAAGAGCTTCGCTCGACTGGGAAATCTCCTGCCGGCCGAGGCTGCATCGATACGGAAGCAACAGCCAATCAGATCTCGATTCGGATCTTCAGATTCGGGAATACGACCTAGACGGGCATTCTGTCAGGATCACGAGCAGCGATGGAGACGAGGTGACGATCGACAATCTCTTTGCATCTGGCAGCGAGGCCGCCGGATCGATGACCGTCACGAGATGCGAATGGATCCCAAGCGACGGAACCGACAGCACGACGGCCGGCCTGCTTGTCGTCGAATTGACTTTCGGGACAAACCCTGCCAGCGTCGACTTGGCGCTGGTCAGAAATTCGATCCCCGGGGCAGCGCTAACGATCAACCAACCCTAAAAAAAAATGGCTACCTTAACTTTAACGAACCTCGAAACGCACCCAGACGGTACGCTCGGCGCGGCCGCAATCATCAATACCAATTGGAGCAGGCTTGAAGACATTTTCACGCCGGCGCTTTCTTCCTCGGATGACTCATACGAGGCCTTTTGGCGCGCATTTGTCAGGAGCGCGAGTGACCCGACCAGTCAAGGTTCTGCAGCGCTATGGGACGCCTCACAATCAAAGCCAGCATGGCGAGAGGGATTTGCCAGCGTAGCCTACGCGGCGACCGTGGCGATCGACGGCGAAGGGGCGATGATCCAGCAGATCGGTGATTTGACTGGCGACCTTGAGTTTTTGAGTCTGACCAATCAGGCCGCCGGCGGGAAAGTGACTGTCATGCTCGAGGCTGACGGGACGGGCCCGCACACGCTGACCTTCCCGTCCGGATGGGTCTTCCTCGGCGCGGCCGCCCCGGCCAGCTTGGCAGCCAGCAAAAAAGCCCGCTTGGAGCTGGAATTCACAGGAGGGACCGACGCCGACGTCGTGGCCCGCTACTCTGCCGAGCCATGATCGAGCAGCTTTTCGCCAATCAGGTCAGGCTATTCGAGGAAGACTCGTCTGGATCTGGCAGCCCGGCCGGTAACGTGGCCGAGCCCCGGCTGGCAGCTGCAGCTGCAGGTCGGCAGGTTATCAGCTGGGAAGCTTCGACGACCCCGTTCCGAGTGCCCTCCGTACGCTCACCAATCCATGAAGCTTGGACTGTTCGAACCAGCTTCGAGCTATCGGCTCAGATCGTCGAGACGCTGCTTCTGCCTCACATGAGCAGCCAAGGTGCAGGAGTTTACACTCTCGACCGGGAAGGGCCCGAGCCGACCTTCTGCCTGCAGATGGAAACCGAGGACGGTGACCTTATCGAATTCCGGGGGCTGGCGATCGGGGAGATAGGAATCAGCCTCGCGAATAATCAAATCGGAAGCGTGGCGGTGACTTGGCAGGCCCTCGAGAGGATCACTGGCAACGCGCTCGAGGCCGTCGTGACGCCTTCGCCGGCTGCTACGCCCGAAACGCTAATAGGCCCCGGAGACGCGGCCGTGGCGCTCAAAACGGGCGAGTTATCGGCCGATACCCGGGACGACGTCATCACCTGCTTCGGATTCGACTTCTTCTTTTCCCGCCCGGGGCTGCAGGTGACCAACTTCGGCCCCGACGGGACGCCGACAGCGCACGAAAAAAGCCCGTGGCGGATCACGGGGGCGATCGGGGGCTTGTGGGACGGTCTGGCCGATACGGCTGCCAGCGGGCAAATCAGCGGGGCTGCCGGGCTGCTGCTGGGGCCCGACGGGGCAGACTTGGATTTGCGCTTTGCTGAAGCGACTGTTTACTTGGATAGTGAGCCGATCAAACAGGACGAATTCAGAGAGGCTAGATACCTGCTAGAGATATTCGGAGATGCAACCGCGTCTTTACTTGAAGTCAGGACCTGATCCGAAGAGCATCGAGCGGCATGGATATAGAAGTAGAAAGAGGCAAATAGTGAATCCCGAATTTATCAACGCCATCGTGGCCGGGCCGTCGGTCGGTCTGGCGATCTTGCTTTGGATCTACGTCAGCGATCGCAAGGCACACGCGGAAGAGCGGAAGGAGGCGCACAAGGAAGCGCAGAGGCTGCAGGAACGGAATGACGACATCGCCGACAAGGCGATCACGGCGCTGACCGAAGTCAACATTTACCTTGCCGACACGGCCCGCCACCTCGAGAACGTCGGCGGCGTCGTGACCAGTCAACACAAGGAGACCCGAGAACACGTCGTCGAGGCCATAAAAGAAATCGCGGAAAGTGTGAAATCTTAATCGATGGAAAAGCTCGAAAAAATCAACCTCCTTCTTGGAAACATCAGGCAACTCAGCCAAACAAATCGGGAAATGGTCTTTCCGGTCAGCTTCCGCGACACCGTCGAGAGCCAGCCAGTCGATCCGATGAAGTTCGAGGTTGGGAAATGGTCGGGGACGCCTTGGCCCGGGGTAAAATGCTTCGGGGTCAAACTTTCAGATCACGAGGTGAAGGTGATTTGCGAAATCATCGAGCCGATCAAGCTGAACAAGCAAGAACATGGACCGTGGACCGAGCGGCTCGTGATGGACACGGGGAAGCTGCTCGAACACACGACCGGGAAGGTCTATGAACCCGGGCGCGGGGAGTATAACGTGCCAGCAGGGAGGATTCACGAGCCGGAATTTCTCGCCCCCTCGATCTGCGTAATCACTTGGACCCGAGACAAGAAAGATTGACACGACGAGTGGGCGATCATAGGGCTTGTCCTGCATGAAACAGGTCAAACTTGTCGCCGCCCTAGCGTTCTCCCTCCTGACCTCCTGCTCGATCCCGCTCGGCAGTTCCCCGCTCGCCTTTGCTGGCAGCTGGCAGCTCGAGCCGGGCCTCTACGTCGAAACGAGCCCGCAGCCAGACGGCAGTTTCGAGATCGACATCGTCGGCGAAGGAGTGATCGCCGATAACGTTTTCGTCAAAAATGGAGGCGTCGAATACGTCAGCCCGAAAACGGGAATCCGTTACCGGGTCGAGCCCGGCCGCGATGGAGGAAAGCCGACTTTCATGCTCATCGGACCGGGACGCCCCGAGCCGATCAATCCCGAGAATCTCCCGGTCGTCACGGCTGAGAAGTAAACATAAACCAGAACAGAAAAAAACAGAACAATGAATGAACTGCAAAAAGCAACCAGTATCGAGCGTCGAAACTCCGTCGTCCGTGAAATCATCTTCGCCGCCTCGATCGCTCTTGTCGCGTTCGATGTTTTCCCCGAATCCTACGTCGCCGAGGCTACAGCAGGCCTGACGGCCCTCGTCGTCCTTGTATGGGGAATCGCAGAGAAGCAGACGACGGTCGCCGCCTATGGCTCACTAGTTAGAAAGCTGGCTGTCGCCGTCGCCGGTCTGGCGGTTCGACTCGAGTGGATCTCGAACGAGCAATCAGGGGCCGTTCTCGGGCTGCTGACGACGATCCTCGTCACCGTCTTCGGCTGGAAGGCGGCAGAGGAGACGGCAGTAAAAAAAGTCCTAAAATCATGAGTCGCATAGAGAAAAAATATCGTCAGCACGCTCAGCGGCTCGCGAACCTGCATCGTCCGAAAGGGTTTCGCCCGCTCGCGACCGACGGCCTGATCGGGCCGAAGAGCCGGGCTTTATTCGGAAGCATCCTCGGCGGCGAATGGACGCGCCCGGGGGTCAATCCAGACCCGGACCGGATAGTGGCTGCCTTCTTCCAGAAGCTGGCAGCCGGTGAGCTGAAACAAGACGCCTTTTGGGGGCCCAATACGGAAGCCTTCGCAGAAAGCCTGCTAGCGAAACATCTCGACAACGAGCTGCCGATCAGGCGGGACGAAGAGGAAGGGACTGACAAAGCGAAAGGCGGCCGCGCCAAAGTCAAGATCTGGTCGCCGACCGACCGCCAGATGATCAGACACTACGGGCAGCCGGGCAGCGGATTTGTGACCTTCAAAATCCCCTTTCCCATTAGGCTCGCTTGGGATCTCGGGACCATCGTCACAAGCGTAACGATGCACCGACTCGCGCAGGCTGCCACGCTGCACGCGCTTGAGCTGATCGCCGAGCGCTTCTCGGCGGCCGATCGCAAGGAGCTTCACATCGACCGCTACGGCGGCGGCGCTAACGTCAGGAAAAAGCGCGGAGGAAAAACGTTCTCGACACACGCATTCGGCGCGGCCATGGACTGGGACCCGGACAGGAACCGGCTTCGGGAGTCGAAAAAAACGGCTCGATTTGCCCGGCCGGAATATAAGCCTTTTCTCGAAGCTTGGGCCGAGGCCGGCTTTATGTCGCTCGGCAAGGCGTATGACTTCGATTGGATGCACTTTCAGTTAAATCCGCCTAAAAGCTAAAGCGGCCGGAACGATCAAGCCCGCTTCCCTCTGGGGGGGCGGGTTTTTCTTTTGTCGCGTTTCGGTGATTTTTGGAAATCAAAAAAGCACCGAAAGTTTACAAAGATTTTTCTTTACAGTTTGTTCATAACAGCCATCATGCCGGCACGATGAAACACAAAAAGAGCCTCGCGCAGGCCGAGAACAGCGCACAAGTCAACCTTTCCCCTTCTGGCCAAATGATCCAGATCAGGAGAGACGAAGTCAGAACCAAGGCCACGGCGGGCGGCGATCCCGTCTTCGTCACGTCAGCCGAGCGACTGGGCCTCGCCCCGTCGACGCTTCCGGTCAGAGTTTCGTTTCCAGACCGAGACGGCGTGATGCAGAGCTACCAAGTCTTTGTCGCTATTGGCGATGTGACTGGGGAAATCAACGGCTTCCGATACCGCCTCACGAACGAAAAA
>Ga0181597_10000969_pt1 | contig 32531 bp, 20 predicted proteins | sample 041ome_5_FD_148647 | JGI IMG/M metagenome (GOLD analysis project Ga0181597, IMG submission 148647) | Coastal salt marsh microbial communities from the Groves Creek Marsh, Skidaway Island, Georgia - 041403US metaG (spades assembly) | ecosystem: Environmental > Aquatic > Marine > Intertidal zone...
GCCGAGCCGTATGCCGCCAGGTCAATCGAAGCAGCAGTGGAAGTGGACGCATATTCATCCGACTCCGTGGCCGCAACTATCGAAGCAGAATTAAACTGTTCCAAGTGTGTCGACGCGTCCTCGGACGCAGAAGTGTACTCCGATAAGTCTGTCGATGCTGAAGCCGAAGTTGCCGCATATTCTGCCGACTCTGTCGACGCTACCGTAGCGGCCGACCCATAATGAGAAATATTTGTCGACAACAACTCTGTCGAAGCCGCCGTATATTCTGATAACTCGGCCACTTCTAGTAACGAGTTGTTTGCATATTCTGCGGATTCTGTTGACGCAACTGTTGAAGCTGATTCATATTCTGACAAATCAGTTGATGTAGAAGCCGAGGTCACAGCGTATTCAGCCGATTCCGTAGAGGCTACCGTCGAATTCGAAAGATAGCTTGCTGTTTCAGACGTCAGTGAGTCAGACAAGTTAGTGTACAGATCAGACTCCGTCGCCCAAGCGAGTGAGTTCTCAGCAAAGCTGGACGCTTCAGCTTCTGTAAGTGTCGAGTTAGACCCGTACTCTGCAGATTCTGTCGACGCGACCGTCGAGGCTGAGTTATACGTAGCCAAGTCTTCCGCGGCTGCTGTAGAGGCTGACACATAGTCAACCAACTCTGCCGACGCAGTGTCTGATGTCACCACATATTCTGACAATTCAGTTGATGCAGAAGCCGAGGTTACGCCGTATTCAGCAGACTCTGTAGAGGCCAAGGCCGAGTCAGATAGATAAGCGGACGCAGCCGAAGCCTCTAGGGTAGAGTACGAAGCAGAGGCTATCGCATCAGCGGACGCATCCGCAGAAGCCACAATATAGTCTGACAAGTCAACCGAAGCAGACGTTGAGGCAGATTCGTATTCAGACAAATCTGTCGACGCAGCGGTCGAGGTTACAACAACCTCCGACAGGTCAACCGAAGCTGAGGTCGAAGCCGACAGATACTGCGATGAATCAGTAACAGTGAGATCCGAGTAAATGGTATAGTCACTCAAATAATCTGAGGCAACCGCCGACAATGATGTGTACTGTGATAGGTCTTCGGCAGCTGCCGCTGAGAAAGCCAGATAGCTCGCATCTTCATTCGCAGCGCTGTAAGAGGCTGCCACGGTCGATGCACTCTCATATTGATCAAGATCAATTGAAGCCTGCGCAGAAGCCGCAATGTACTCTGAAGAATTTGACGCAGCGATTGTCGAGTTAGAGACGTATTCTGAGCTCTCCGTTGCTGCAATTGTAGAGGTCGAGATGTAATCGCTTAAGTCAGAATTATAAGCCGCCAGGGTCAGCGCATACTCAGCCGATTCCGTAGAAGCAAGCACCTCAAGCTGCGAAGCCGAGGCCGATTCATTGTCGGCAAGTGTCGAGTTGGATGCAAGATCATCACCTGCAACCGTTGCCAAGGAGTCATTCACAGCCTGTGCGTCAGACTCCACCGCAGCCGACGCAGACGCAGAATTATACTGCGATAGGTCCGTTGACGCGGCAGTTGAGGCAGACGTGTATTCCGCTAGGTCAGACGCCGCCGCTGTAGAGGCCACAACATATTCCGAATTCTCCGTCGCCTCAGTCGCAGACGTAATAGCATATGCTGCAGACTCCGTCGATTCGACTGTCGAAGCAGACGTATATTGAGACAAATCAGTGGATGCCGCGGTTGATGCCACAATGAACTCTGCAGAGTCCGTTGATGCAGCAACCGAAGACGATGTGAACAATGTCAAATTCGCAGCAGCAAGGGTTGAAGCTGATACATACTCCGCAGAATCTGTCGAAGCAGCAGTGGAATTCGATGCGTAGTCAGTTGACGCATCCGCCGCAATTGTCGAATTAGAGGCATGTGAAGCAGAAGCTGCAGACGCCAGTGTCGAATTGGAAGCATATTCCGCAGCCTCAGTTGACTCTACAGTCGAGGCCGAATCGTAGGCGTCCGACGTAGCCACCTCGTTTGCTGAGGTTGTGGCGTATTCTGTCGATTCCGACGCCTCAATCGTAGAGTTCGAGAGGTAGGCAGTCGAAGCCGTTCCAGCAACAGTTGATGTTGATACGTAAGCAGACAGATCGGCAGCAGCATCAGCTGAAGCTACTTGATATTCTGACAGATCAACAGAGGCCGAGGCCGATGCAGATTCGTATTCAGACAAGTCTGTCGCAGCAGCGGTCGAAGTAAGAACATATTCCGATAAATCGGTCGAAGCCGAAGTCGAAGCTGAAACAAACTGAGACGAGTCAGTGACCGCTAATGTTGAGAATGACAAGTAGTCGCTCGACTCTGAAGCCGCAATCGCTGAATTAGAGCCATATGCCACCAACTCGGTTGACGCTGCAGTCGAGAAAATCTCGTATTCACTGTTGCTGGCTTCATCGCTGTAAGAAGCCGCTGTAGTCGAAAGAGACCCATACTGATCAAAATCAATTGAAGCCTGTGCATTTGCTGACTCATATTGAGAGAGGTTCTCAGAGGCTGCGACTGAATTAGATAAATACTCTATATTTTCCGCTGCTGCGCTCGCAGACATAGTCTGATAGTCACTTAAGTCAGATGCCGCTGCTGCCGAAGTTAACGCATACTCCGCAGATTCTGTGGAGGCAAGCGCCTCGTTCTCAGAATTCGAAGTCGATTCATTATCAGCCAACTCAGAGTTAGAGTTGTATTCAACCAGCGCATCAGAGGCGGAAGCAGATGCCGCCTCATAAGCCGCCGAATCTAATTCAGTCTCCGTTGATGCAGATTCGTATTCAGACAAGTCTGTCGCAGCAGCCGCTGAGGCCACAGAATAACTTGCGGACCATGCTGAAGCTTCCGCAGACGCCACAGTAAATTCTGACAGATCAACAGAGGCCGAGGCCGATGCAGATTCGTACTCTGACAACTCATCTGCGGCAGAATCGCTAGCATTATTGAATACAGTTAAGTTAGAAGCCGCAGCCGTCGAAGTAACAATATATTCCGATGACTCCGTCGCCGTAACCGTAGAAGCCGACATGTAAGCAGATTCATTTGTTTCCAGCAATGCGGCGGAAAGCGAGCCTACACTGAGCAGATTAGTCGAAGCAGAGGCTTCCGCTGAGTTATATTCTGATAGGTCTGTCGACGCCAGCAAGGCATTAGACGCATGCTCCGCAGACTCTGTCGACGCAACCGTCGAAGCCGAGCCGTATGCCGCCAGGTCAATCGAAGCAGCAGTGGAAGCTGCGATATGTTCGCTCGACTCCACAGCCATTACATTCGAAATACTGCCAAACTTATTCGTCTCATCAACGTAATCGGTGGAAGCCGATTCATATTGAGACTTGTCCTGGGCCGCCAATGATGAGTTCGACACATACCCAGACATTTCAGCCGCAGCTACAGCCGAAACACTTGTAAACTGCTCGAGCTCTGCTGAAGCTAAGGCTTCGTTGCTCGTATATTCTGACAACTCATTTGAGGCAACAACTTCTGCAGATGCGTGCTCTGCCGATTCCGTTGACGCGATCGTCGAGGCTGATTCATATTCTCCCGATTCTGTAGCCGCTATGGTCGAAGCAGAAACATACTCTGAAGATTCCGTTGCCTCTAAAGTCAAAGCCGAAACATACTCCGAAGACTCCGTTGCCGCTGAAGTCGAAGCAGTGGCATACTCGGACGATTCCGTTGCCGCTAAGGTCGAAGCCGAAACATACTCCGAAGACTCCGTTGCCGCTGAAGTCGAAGCAGTGGCATACTCGGACGATTCCGTTGCCTCTAAAGTCGAAGCAGAAGCATACTCGGACGATTCCGTTGCCGCTAAGGTCAAAGCCGAAACATACTCCGAAGACTCCGTTGCCGCTGAAGTCGAAGCAGTGGCATACTCGGACGATTCCGTTACCTCTAAGGTCGAAGCCGAAACATACTCCGAAGACTCCGTTGCCGCTGAAGTCGAAGCAGTGGCATACTCGGACGATTCCGTTGCCTCTAAAGTCGAAGCAGACACGTACTCTGCGGACTCGGTAGATGCGACATTCGACGCGGAAGCATACTCAGAGGAAGCAGTAGAAGCCGACGCCGAAGCCGAGGCATACTCTGCCAACTCTTCAGCCTCTGCGGTTGATGCAGAATTAAACTCCACCAATTGCGTTGAGGCAGTTGCCTCTCTCGACTGAAGCTCTGAATAGGCTTCCACATGGCTTTCAAAAGCCGTACCGCCTGAAATATTCTTCTCTATTGGCGCTCTCGCTCTCGACGACCCTTCGTCGCTAGCCGCGGCAAGACCCACAACACCCAACCCAGCTAGAATTGTGCCAAAACCTATGCCATCCGACTCGACCTCGTTGCGAAAGGCAATGTTCGTAACCGATTCAGAGAGCTCCTCGTCGCCCAACGCCATCATCATTAGCGCGTCGCGATCCCCCGACACATAAACGAGTTGGCTCCCGTCGGCCGTTGTAGCTCCGAGCGGGGTTTCCGCCAAAATCGTCGTATCAACAGGACCCAAACCGGCAAAGTTTACTGAACAAGCACCGTCTTCGCACTCAGTATAAAAGTCGGTAAATTCAATTTCTTTCCCGTCGTCAAAACGTATCGTTAAATGTGCGCCCTGGCGAAGCACAACGAAATTGGGGAAGTCTCGACCAATCGCTTCAACAATATCTTCCAACCGCAAATGCTGGCCTTCTTTGATACCAAGTGTGATCTTGTTGTCATCTTCGACAACATTAAGCTTTGGGTCGGCAACAATTTTTAACATTACGGAGAGCTTTCATAAAAATAACCATTTCATGATAAGACACATTTATGGCTTTGAGAACAAGACAAAAACTACAATGAAAAGATAAGGAGTACAATGGTTATTTACCTCTTTTTTTTGACATTGCATCAATTTTTTCATGTAACGCCTTAACAATTTTGTATAACTGTTGTGGCCCACTTACCTCTGAGTTAAAGCACCGCTGAAGGCTCTCGTAATCGGCTTGAAAATGAAATTCAATAGACTGCGTTTACCGGTCAAAACATCGGCTGTAGCGGTCATGCCCGGACGAAAGTCTTTCGGAGCAAATCCACTCGCCCCATCTTTCATTTGCTGCCAGTCAAGCGCAACGAGAGCGCGATAAAAAGTCTGGTTTTGGGCACCTGACCCTTTTTCGCTCAGTGTATCGGGGCTAATGTATCGCAAAACCCCTGGTACCTTTCCGAAGATGCTCGAGTCAAAAGCGTCAAATCTCAATGAGACAGGTAGGCCGGGTTCAATTTGCCCCACATCAACAGGATTAATTTTGATTTCCACCAACAACTCGTCATCCAACGGGCTGATTTGCATAAGTTCATCGCCCGGGCGCAACACCCCCCCGACCGTAGTCACTCGCACCAAGTTGACTACGCCATCCATTGGAGATTTCAAATCAGTATGCCGCAGCACATTTTTACGTTCAATTAGGCGGTTGCGGCTCACACTCAACTCGTCTTCGAGTTTGGCTAATTCAAGGCGTGTATCTTGGAAATATTTATTTCGCACTCCATTTATTTTTGCTCGCAAATCCAGAACCTGTCGTTCGGCTCTCATAACTTCGGTCACACTGATATCCCCATTGTCCAACAGTCTTTCACTCATAGCCAGCTCATCCTGCGACAACTCTAAAGAAAGCCCCAAAACCTCCATCTCTTCATCAAGACTTCGCTTTCTTTGATTATAAATTCCCAATTGCACGCCCACAAACTCGCTCCATTGCTCTTTTTGGGCATCGCTGTATTCAGGTTTAACCCCAGCAAGCTCCGACCGGGCACGAATAATAGCTATTCTTCGGCTGGCAACCTCAGCCAGACTTTGTGAATATCCAGCTTGAGCTCGATCGGGCTCAAGCTCTGCCAATTTCTGTCCTGCCCTTACTGTGTCGCCTTCGCGCACGTGCAAGGCAACCAGCATACCGCCATCGACCGCCTGGATCACTTGTGTTCTAGAACCTGCGATCACCTGCCCTTGTGACCGCACAGCCTGGTCTATTTCGAAAAGAGCGGCAAACACGACAAGTGTAAAGACGACCGCTGCCATTAGCCAGATCATCGAAATACCAGCACCCGAAGGCGCAGCAAGCTGCTTATCAGCTTCACGAAAATTTGCATCTGTGTTTGAACCAGACGGCTGGGCCCGGTTGGAACTCACGCCTTTCACTTGCCCACCTCCACGCTATGGCCGGTTTGTTCAGCTCCTGCGCCATTAACATCTCTGAGTTTGGCTAAAACCTGATCTCGCGGGCCATCCATGACAATCTGATGCTTGGCCACCACAATAACGCGATCTGCTAATTGTAGCAATTCTGTCTTGTGGGTTACCAGCACCATTGTATCCTCCGGCTGCAATGCAGAAGACAGTGTTCGAACCATTTGTTGCTCCGTCATGCGGTCAAGCGATGCAGTAGGTTCATCAAGCAGCCAAACGCGGGGCTTCCTCAAAAAAACGCGCGTTAGATTTACTAACTGCCTTTGCCCGCCCGACAGCCCGGTGCCACCCTCTTGTATCGCCAATTGTAACCCTTGGGGGTGCGCGGCCACTACAGCCTCGTATAAACCCGTTGCCTTGGATGCTGCTATCAGGTGGTCGTCGCCTGGATCTGGCAGGCCGAGAGTTAGGTTTTCTCTCAAAGTGCCTCCAAGCAGACGCCCATCTTGAGGGAGATAACCTAAACTCTCCGCCAATTTGGGTTTCGCGATTTGCATAATATCCAGGTCATCCAACCATATTCGACCCTCGGTTGGTTTATACATGCCTGAGAGGAGGCGCAATAGAGTTGTCTTGCCAGATCCAATTGGCCCAATAATTGCGACCTTTTCGCCAGCAAAAATCGACAATTTTGGAACAATTAGTGCTGGTCTTCCATTGTGGCTCATCAACACATCTTCGAAACGGTAACTACCCTCTAGAGTTTCTATGTGAACAGGTTGCAACTGACCATGATGATCACCCTCTAGCTGCCAAATAGCATCGAGGCCCTTTAACGCGGCTTGCACGCTCGCCCATTGAGTTAACAAGCCACTCAGTTGTGTGGCGGGACTAAAAACGCGTGAACTCAGAATAGAACAAGCTATGAGACCACCCATGGTCAACTGGCCCTGGCTGGCCAGAAAGGCGCCCAATGCTATGAGAGATACAAAGGCCATTTGCTGCAAAGCTGTTGTCCGATATTGTCCAGCCTCGCTCAAACGACGTGTCTCTAAATCCAGAGCACGTGACTCGTCTGCGCTGGCAAGCCAACGGCCCAACATGCGCCATCCGCCCTGCCCTGACTTGATAATTTCTGCGCCCTCCACCGTCTCAACTAATAGACCTGTTTTACGATTAGCTGCCTCCTGGCTGCGCTCCATCAAAGCGCGCACACTCGCCGCGTGCCATGCCCCAACAAATATCGCAATGATAAAAAAAGCTAATGGAACGAGCGCTAACGGGCCAGCAATCGCGGCAATCACTAATAAAAACACCAATGCAAAAGGTGCGTCCACTAATAGCTGGGTTGTTACCCCAACTAAAAAACCGCGCACAGATTCATATCCGCGCAATTGGCTGGCCAAAGATCCTACACTCTGAGGCATTTGGTCAAGCCTAACGGACAGAAAGCGTAAATAAACCATTCGCGCCAAACGCTGGTCTACTAAATCAACTAAATGCTCGTAAACCCGAGATCGCAAGCGTTTGGCAGCATATTCCATGACCACCACTACCGTAATACCCATCGTCAAGACCAGCAATGTTTGTGTGGCACCGCTTGGTATAACTCTGTCATATACCTGCATGGTGTAAAAAGACACCAAAACCCCAAGAAATGTGAGTAAGGCTCCGCCGACCACTCCCTCGAATAAACGGGACTTGTGGGAAGTGATCTCGTCAATAATCAAACTCAAAACTTGACTATCTGAAGCCTTGTAATCAGGCAACAAACGCAATGAAGCAAACCGATATCCGCCAAGGTCAGAAAAAATACATTCACCCCATCGCTGTCTGACAACATCGAATGATTCGCCAACCCATTTCCCGTCCCCGTTGCGCGCCTTCAAAACACGCCAAACGCCATCAGGGCAAATTACCAATGCGGGCAAATCGGTTTCATCCGGTTCGTCACTCCACTTGGGGGGGGAGACCTTCAGGCGCTCTGCGACTGAACTTAAACGTTGGTCGGGCGTACCCTTATCGGATGAAGCAACAACGGCCTCTTGTAATGCCAAACGATCCAAAGCCTCTCTTTGCATACTTGCCAAACGAGCCAGCGCTGCAAAAAAATTATCAGCGGAGCCATGCAAAGGTTGATCGGACGCATTCATCATTCAGAAGTCCGCTCAGGCATACTAAGCGTTTGGATATCCAGTAGAGACGCCACCCCACCGGACAACAACTTAAGCTTCAAACTTGATAGTTCCAGAGCACCTTCAGCGTCTGCGAGCTGAGCTTCGCTTTGGGCCTGCTCGCGGGCTGCATTCATGAGATCCAGCCACTGTTTGCGACCAGCTAAAAATTGGCGTTCATAAGAGTCCAAAACTTCCGAAGACGCTATCGAAGCAGATGTTAGCCCTCTTAAACGATTATTCGCGGCTCGAGCAATAACCAAATTCGATTGCACTTGCTCTGCCAAAATCCTTTTTTGTAAGGCGATTTCTTGCTCGGCAGCGGCAGAGCGTGCATTAGCTTCCCCAACATCTGATAGGTTAGAAAATCCCGCACCTAGCTCAGTGCTAAAGGATAAATAAACTCTATCCTCATCACCCACCGACGCATCGGTAAAATTGCCTTCTTGATGTTCATAGCGAACCGACAATTGCGGCATAATTCTTGCCCTAGCCGCACCAACATTCGCTCGCGCCACCTCTAAGGCTGACCGAGCCTTGGAAATTTGCGGGCTTATCGCCTCGGACATCCTGATTAAATTGGCTAAACCTTTTTCTAGCTCATTGACACGAATGAATTCTAGCGAGAGGTCTGCGACTTGCAAGTTTAACCCCGTGAGCAATCGGAGCCTATCCAAAGCTGAAGCTCGCTGAGCCTTCAGCAGCATTATTTCGGCAGAAACCAACTCAATTCGACTGCGAGCCAATGCGACATCTGCTCGGGCGGATGCCCCCTCCTTCAGTCTACGTTCGACCATTCCCAGGAGGCGTTCATGTCGGGCAAGACTGTCGATTTGAGCGTCAAGTTTTCGAGACGCAACCAAACTCTCACTGCGCGCTTTAATGATGCGATCGGCAAGTAAGTGTTCGGCCTCTCTTGTTTCTGCTTCCGCCAGACTTACTTCTGATCTCGCTCGCTCCAAATTTGATGCAAGTCGCCCTCCGGTCCAAAGTGGTTGCTCAAGTTTAAACACAGCGACCGAACGATCACCATTAACTGTTGGGTCTTCTCCTTCTTGAATACGCTGCCAACCTAAGCTCGGGGTAGGCCAGAACTGGCTTTTGGCCGAACGTTGGGCCATTTGGGCAGCATCTTGACGCGCCGATGAAACCCGAAGAGAGGGATCATTATCAAGAGCAGCAAGAATCAAATCCGATACTCCCAATTTGGGCGACGCGGAAACTGAACCAACTGAAATAACGAATAGCGCTCCAGTCAGAAACAAATAAGAGAATAAATATTTAGCGTAAATCATAAGAAAGAAGTCACCTCCAACATATTTCTTAAGGGCCAGAAAGGACTAACTTAAACCCGATCTATGTCAACCTCAATAAGTATGAAAGAAGAAGCTATGACTACAAGAACAGGATGTGCGTTCACATTTAAAACAACGGGCTGCAGACGCCCAGGTGTCGAACGGACGAGGCATTCTCGTACTACCTTCCCTAAACTTCTATTAGTATTTGGACTACTCCCAATCAATCGTATCATACTTGCAAGTCATTGATATTCAATGACTTTATAAAAGTGTGTCGCAAGTGTGTTGTAAAACGTCCATGTTGCTTAGGTAATATTTTTATCGCATTTAACACAGTCTTACTATTAAGTGAGAAGAGAAAAAGGTGTTGTAAACTTCAAAATCGCAGAAATTCTAGACTGTTGATATTAGAAAGATTTTTAAGGATTTATAAACACAGAAAAAACCACAAATGTTGTAAAGTTATTGTAAAGAGGAGTTTGCCCTACGCAAAATCTTGTTTTACGTCGGTTTTTTAGAGTGCGTCTAATCGGGAAAAAGACATGTTTGTCAAAACTAAAAATTTTAACGTTGAAGAGTTGGCTCAATTTTTAGAGTTGCAGAAACTGTCTTTTAGTATTTTGCAGTCGGCGGCTTCTAAACTCGTGGGCGGTGAAACTGAAAAAGAGGTGGCGCGACAGTTGGTAAAAGATTACTACTCGGCTGGCTTTACCTCATTTTTTCATTTACCCGTTGTTCTTTTCGGTGAAAGAACCGCACTTCCAGGCGATTGGACAGTTGAAAAATTCTATCCCAAACGTAAGACGCTTGATGCAGGCGACAGTGTCATTCTTGATGCATCGCCAATTCAAGATGGATTTCTGGTGGATACCTCATACAGTTTCTGTTTCGGTGAGAGCAAGGCTCATCTAGACATGATGAAACATCTCTCTCAATACAGAGATTCGATATCAACCTCTGTCAATCAAGGCGCTTCTTTTAGTCAAATAGCAGACACGGTTATCGAAAATATGATTAGTCATGGTTATGAGCCGGTCCACACAAAGCATATTGGCGAAGTATTGGGGCACCGCGCAGTGCGGCTAAGTAAGTTGCCCTTTAACTCAAGAATAAAGGGCTTCGATGCCTTTGCAATCAGCTGGTTTAAATTGAAGGACAAACTTGCAATGAACGGATTGGGTAGACGAAGCCCATTATGGAACAGCTTGAAGGCGTCGGAACACGCCCCTCATGATGGACTGTGGCTCGTGGAACCACATGCCGGTAAGGATGGTGTGGGTGCCAAATGGGAAGAAATTTTGGTTATTGAAGGAGGAGAGGCGAGATGGCTGGATGAAACCCCTCCCCATGTTCTTCAGTGGCAAAACATTGAAATGGGTGACCCATACCATCCAGCTGTTTAGAACAACTGAACTGTCAATCGATTTGGATTGAATGAGACATAATAAGCCAGAGGATTTGCACGCGAGTTACAAACCTGCTGAGAGTTCTCGTTCCCTAACAAGACTAAATCGCTTCTTCGATAGTTGTTCCGTTTTTTTGTTTGACCTCTCTGCGAGAAGCTTGACAATCATATTGTGACCAAAGCACACATCATCTTCCCTTGTGCGACTAACGCATGGTCAATAAAACAGGTATGATTTAGACATAATTTTTGTTTCCTATGACAGTGTGTCGCAAACAAAGTGTGTCGTAAAGTGTGTCGCACGCACAAAAAAAACCGCAGAAAACCGCGATTTCAAAATAGACGTTTAGAAAATCATGGATAATTTTCTTAAATTATTTCAATAGGTTAAGGTTTGACTTTACTCCCACTCAATGGTGCCGGGTGGTTTTGAGGTGATATCATACACCACGCGATTGATGCCGCGCACTTCGTTAATGATGCGCGTCGAGACGCGGCCGAGAAAGTCGTGGCTGAACGGATAATAATCCGCCGTCATGCCATCGGTCGAGGTGACAGCGCGCAGGCCGCAAACATAGTCATAGGTGCGGCTATCGCCCATCACGCCGACCGTGCGCACCGGCAGCAGTACGGCGAAAGCCTGCCAAATCTCATCATACAGCCCCTGATTGCGAATTTCATCGAGGTAAACCGTGTCGGCTTTGCGCAGTATATCCAGCTTCTCGGTGGTAATTTCGCCCGGAATACGAATGGCCAGCCCCGGCCCGGGGAAAGGGTGCCGCCCGACAAAAGCCTCGGGCAAACCCAGTTCTTGGCCCAGCGCGCGCACCTCGTCTTTGAACAATTCGCGCACCGGTTCGACCAGCTGCATATCCATACGCTCGGGCAGACCGCCAACATTGTGGTGGCTCTTAATCGTCACGCTAGGGCCGCCAGTGAAGGAAACGCTCTCAATCACATCCGGGTAAAGCGTGCCTTGCGCCAGAAAATCGGCCCCGCCCACGGCTTCGGCTTCGGCCTCAAAGACATCGATAAACGTGCCGCCGATAATTTTGCGTTTCTGCTCAGGGTCGGTGACGCCATCGAGCTTGCCGAGGAATAATTCAGAAGCATCCTTATGCACCAGCTTGATGTTGAAATGGTCGCGGAACAGCCCCACCACTTGCTCGCTTTCACCGGCGCGCATCATGCCAGTATCGACATAAACGCAAGTCAATTGCTCGCCAATCGCCTCGTGCAGCAGCACCGCCACAACCGAGCTATCGACGCCGCCCGACAGGCCGCAAATCACCCGTCCCTCGCCCACTTGCGCGCGAATATCGGCAATGGCTTTTTCACGAAACGCCGCCATCGACCAGTCGCCTTTGCAACCGGCAATGCCATGGGTGAAATTCTTGAGCATTTGCGCGCCATCGGGCGTATGCACCACCTCGGGGTGAAACTGCACACCATAAATCCGACGCGTCTCATCGGTAATCGCCGCATAGGGCGCGTTTTCCGAGGTGCCGATAACGCTAAACCCGTCGGGCAAATTATTGACGCGGTCGCCATGGCTCATCCACACCTGAATCGTGTCGCCGTCAATATCGGCAAAAAGCGGTGATCGGTCTTTGATATCAAGCATGGCGCGCCCGAACTCGCGTTCGTCAGACTGCTCCACCGAACCGCCGAGCTGGGCACAAAGCGTCTGCTGGCCATAGCAAATGCCGAGCAGCGGCAGGCCCGCATTTAGAATATTATCGGGCGCGCGCGGCGTGTCGATATCGGCCACCGAATTTGGCCCACCCGACAAAATGACCGCTTTCGGTGCCATCTCATCAAACGCTTTTTCAGCGCTGTTGAAAGGCACGATTTCACAATAGACGCCGCTTTCGCGCACCCGCCGCGCAATCAGCTGCGTCACTTGCGAACCGAAATCCACGATCAATATGCGATCCATATTCAGTCCTTTTCGATGTCGCGTGCTTTGTCGATAAGCAACGCCAATTCTTCCGCCAACGCGCAAGGGGCTGCACAAACCGTGCGCAGGCGGCTCAGTGCCGTCTCCGCTTCTTCTATCTGGCCGAGGCCGGCGGCGTATTCGCCCTTCAGGCGCAAACCTTCGGCATCGCCCGGCTCAATCTCCAGCCCGACCGTGACCAGTCGCAAACCTTCATCCTGATTGCCCATGGCGGCCTGCGCTTTGCCTTTCAGCAGAAAGGCACGGGCATTGCCCGGGTCGGCGGTGAGAGCGAGGTTGAGAAGATTGTCAGCCGCTTCGGCTTTTTGCTGCAGCAACTCTTGCTCGGCATCGGTCACCAGACGGGCCGACAGGTCGCGATATTTGTCTGAAATCGCCTGCGCGGGTAATACAAAAACGGTCGCGACAGCAAGCGCCAGCAGACCGAGACGGAAAGAATTAAACATGCATCTGTCTCGCAACTTTGGCGGCCAAAATCAAGCCCCGTCGTCGCGCCGCCGCATCAGCGCAATATACAGCCCGTCCGTATCGGCATTGAGCGGATGCAGCATATGGCGCGCTTTTACGCCCGTCGGGCCATCGCTTTCAAGCGGCTCAAAACCCTGATTTTGTTCAAGAAATTTATCTATCTGCCGGTCATTCTCCGAAGCCAGCAGCGAGCAGGTAATATAGGCCAGTCGGCCAGTCGGGCGCACCAACTCCGCCGCCTGTTGCACAATCTCTGTCTGCAAGTCGCATAGCGCGTCCAGTTGTGACGGGGTGAGTCGCCATTTGGTCTCGGGGGCGCGCCGCCAACGACCGGCCCCGCTACACGGCACATCGACCATCACCAAATCGCATTGCCCTTCGAAATCACGCAAACCTTCGGGGACCACCGTCTCGATAATATCGACCCCGGCCCGTGCCGCACGTGTTGGCAGGTTTCGCATCCGAGCCGCAATCGCATCGTGCACCAGCACGCGGCCTTTATTCTGCATCTGCGCCGCCAGCGCCAACGCTTTGCCGCCACCCCCGGCGCAAAAATCCATCACCGTCTCAAAAGGTTTCGCGGCCGCCAGTGCCGTCACCGCTTGCGCGCCCGCATCCTGCACCTCCACCAAACCTTCGCTATAGGCCGTGGCTGTCGTCACCTGCGCCGTGCCGGTGACGCGCAATACGGTCTCGACATGTGGGTGCGGCGCGGTCTCGATATCGTCTTCTTGCAAAGCCGCCTGCGCGCCGGCGCGGTCGGTCTTCAAACTATTGACCCTGAGGTCGAGCGGCGCGCGTTCTAGCATGGCGCGCATCACCGCATCGGTGTCATCGCCCAATTGCGCCTCAATATCGTCCAGCAGCCAATCGGGGATAGAGAGCTTGGCGGCACGCGTCGCCAGTGTATTGGTTGCGGCATAGGTCAGCGTCTTGGCATCGGCATCAGAGATAGGCGGCGGCGCGTATTGGCTGCCATTGGCCATGGCAATTACCTCGTCGAGCGGAACTTCGTCCAGCATATGCGCCGCCAGCATAGCGACCAGCAACGGCTCATTGCCCCCCAAGCGCGCCGTCAGCGTGCCGTAATGGCGCAGAATGGCGAACAGGCGGTCGGAAATATCGCGTCGGTCTTTGGAACCGGCATAGCGGTTTTGTCGCCCCCAAGCCTGCATGATGCGGTCGGCGGGCTGGCGTTCGCTCAAAGCCTGCGGCAGCAAATCAGCAATGGTGCGAAGGCGGGCGGCGGGGCGCACTAGTTTTTACCGGACCCCGGATAATTCGGCGCTTCGCGGGTGATGGTCACATCATGGACATGGCTTTCAACCAACGAGGCCGAGGTCATACGGACGAATTTGGCGCGCGCGTGCAAATCATCAATCGTCGCTGAGCCGGTGTAGCCCATGGCGGCGCGCAAGCCGCCGACAAGCTGATGGATGACTTGCTCGACCGGCCCTTTGAACGGAATTTGCCCTTCGACACCTTCCGGCACCAGCTTATGGGTTTCAGAAATATCCTGTTGGAAATAGCGGTCGGCTGAGCCGCGCGCCATCGCCCCGACCGAGCCCATGCCGCGATAGGCTTTATAGGAACGGCCCTGATAAAGAAAAGTCTCGCCCGGGCTCTCGGCAGTGCCGGCCAAAAGCGAGCCGACCATGACGCAGCTGGCACCCGCCGCCATGGCTTTAGCAAGGTCGCCCGAATATTTAATACCGCCATCGGCAATCACCGGCACACCGGCTTTTTTGGCCGCCTCGACCGCATCCATAATCGCCGTCAGTTGCGGCACGCCGACACCGGCGACAACCCGTGTGGTGCAAATCGAGCCCGGGCCAATGCCGACCTTAATGGCGTCAGCGCCAGCATCGATAAGCGATTGCGCGCCGTCTTTGGTGGCGACATTGCCGGCCATGACTTGAATGGAATTGGACAGTGATTTGATGCGCGACACCGCTTCGCTGACGCGCTCGGAATGACCATGCGCCGTGTCGACGACCAACAAATCCACCCCGGCATCGACCAGCGCTTCGGTGCGGACAAAGCCGTCATCGCCGACCGTGGTCGCGGCAGCAACGCGCAAACGCCCCTGCTCGTCTTTGGCGGCATTGGGGTGCAGTTGCGCTTTTTCCATATCCTTGACGGTAATCAGTCCGACACAATGATAATCATCATCGACGACCAGCAGCTTTTCGATGCGGTGTTGGTGCAGCAGGCGTTTGGCTTCCTCATGGTCGACAGCCTCTTTCACCGTGATGAGGTTTTCATGCGTCATCAGCTCAGAGATTTTTTGCCCCGGATTGGAAGCAAAGCGGACATCGCGATTGGTCAGAATGCCGACCAGCTTGCCGTCTTTTTCGGTTACCGGCACGCCTGAGATTTTATTCTCAGTCATCAGATTTAGGGCATCGGACAGCTTGGCGTCGGGCGCAATGGTCAGCGGATTGACCACCATGCCGCTTTCAAATTTCTTCACCTTGGTCACTTCGGCAGCTTGTTCTTGCGGCGTAAAGTTGCGGTGCAAAACGCCAATGCCGCCGGCTTGCGCCATGGCAATCGCCATCTCGCTTTCGGTCACCGTATCCATGGCAGCGGAAAGCAACGGGATGCCAAGGTGAATGGATTTTGTAATGTGGGTGGCGGTGTTGGCTTCGGTCGGCAATATGGCTGAGCTTGCCGGCTCGAGCAGCACGTCGTCAAAAGTCAGGGCTTCGCGGAACATCTGTCAAATCCTCTCGCTGGGAGCTGTGTTTGACGACCTCCTGTATCACCAATGTGAAGGGTTTGGCAAAGAATATCTGCAGAAACCGGAAAACTGCCGTTTTTGTCGCAGGTGTCAACCTTTGAAGTCGCGCGCTATGACATAAAGCTCGACTGATTCCTTGCGGCTTGATTTCGGCTTCATATGCATGACATTGCCGAAACGGCTTTTAAGGTCGTTCAAAAGTCCCCCCGATGTGCCGCCCTGAAACACTTTGGCGCAAAACGAACCGCCCGGCTTCAACGCCTCAAAAGCAAACCACGCCGCCGCCTCGGCCAAGGCCATGGTGCGTAAATGGTCGGTCTGACGATGGCCGGTTACCGCAGCAGCCATATCCGACATGACGATATCGGCGCGCCGTCCGGCCAATTCGCGCACCAATTCGGGCGCATTATCGTCCAGGAAATCGAGCTTCAAAAAGGCGACACCGGGTATCGGTTCCATATCCTGAATATCGATCGCCGCGACAAAACCTTTTTCTTTCAACGCGCCGAGCCGATGCGCCGCCACTTGCGCCCAGCCCCCCGGGGCGCTGCCCAAGTCGATGGCGCAGCCGCCCGGTTTGAAGAATTTGAAGCGATCATCCATTTCGATGATTTTATAAGCGGCGCGCGAGCGATAGCCGTCCTGCTTAGCCGCCGCCACATAAGGGTCGTTTAATTGCCGTTCGAGCCAACGGGTCGAAGACAGCTTGCGGCCACGCGCCGTCTTTACGCGCTCGCGCATGCGGTCGCCGCGCCGCTGCCCATCCCCGAAACTCTTATTGTCTTTCTTGGCCATGATTATTGACCATCGCTTTGGGCGCGACGCCGATTGCGGCCGCCACGTTTGCCATTATGTCTGCCATTGCGGCTATCTTTGCGTATCATGCGCATCAGCAAGCCCTCGCGCAGCCCCCTATCGGCGACCGAAAATTGCGTCACCGGCCAACGCCGATAAATCGCTTCCAGCACCGCACAACCGGCCAGCACCAAATCGGCGCGCTCCTTGCCGATACATGGATTTTCGGCCAGCTCGTCGCGGCTCAATTGGCGCAAATCGCCAATCACGCGGGTGATATCGCGCGCTGCAATGGTGCAACCATCAACGACATTGCGATCATATTTGGCAAGCCCCAACTGCACCGCCGCCAGCGTCGTCACCGTTCCGGAGGTGCCGATAATCTGCACCCGCGCCATATCAGTGATATCGCTCTGCCGTTCCATGAAATCTTTGAGACGGGTCTCGGACTCGTCCAGCATGCCCTCATAACCATGCTCGTATGGGCCTTCCCCGGCATGGCGTTCAGCGAGGCGCACCACACCCAACGGCAGCGATGCGCTATCGACCAGTTTGAAAAAATTGTTTGGTTGGCGCGTCATGCGACTGACCTCGGTCGAACCGCCGCCAATATCGAATAAAATAATATCGTCAACATCCGGATTGAACAGCGAGCCGCAGCCAATCGCCGCCAGCTCGGCCTCGGCTTTGCCGTCGATAATTTCCAGTCGCAAACCGGTTTCGCGTTTGACGCGTTCGATAAACGCCTCGCCATTCTCAGCCCCGCGACACGCTTCGGTGGCGACGCATCGCATACGGCTGATACCGGCGCGGCGAATTTTTGAGGCGCAAATCCGCAAAGCCGCAATGGTGCGGTTCATGGCGTCGTCCGACAGCCGCCCGGTGTGTTCCAACCCCTCGCCAAGGCGGACAATGCGCGAAAACCCATCGCGCACACGAAACCCGTCATTGCCATCGCGCTCGACAATCAGCAGCCGACAATTATTGGTGCCGAGGTCAAGCGCCGCGTAAAGCCGACGGTTTTGCGGCGCTTGGCCCTTCTTGCCGTTGCCGGCTTTTTGCTTAGAATTTTTTTCCGCTGTCGTGCGCGCTTCGGATGGCGACGCCGGGGCGGATTGGGGCGGGTGCTCTTCAGACATAAATCTCTCTTTAGCCGACACATAATCGGAGCGGGCAAAGCCGTTGTCCAAACAATAACAAGGCGGCGTGAAAGCGCAAGCCGACAAAAAATGTGATTTTCGACGCTTAATTTGGTTTAATCAGCGCCTAGCGATAAGGAGACAAGCCATACAAAACGCAGACGCACATAAACCGCTCGATGGCGCTCTGGCCGCAGCCGTGGAGCCGTATTTGGCAGGTCGCAGCTTTGAGGCGGCTTTCGCCGATTTCGAGCGCGACGGTTATATTGTGTTTGAGAAGCTTATCGGCGACGCCGAGATTGCCCGCGTGCGCGCGGCGCTGGAACCTTATTTTGGGCTGGGCCGCGCCGGTCGCAATGATTTTGAAGGGCTGAAATCGAACCGCGAATATGCGCTTTTGTCGAAAGGCGATATTTTCGCCGAGCTTGCCATTCATCCGGTGGCGCTGGCTTTCGCCGAATATGATATGGGCAAAAGCTGCATCCTTTCGGCTTTTCTGGCCATTCAATTGCACCCGGGCGAGACCGTGCAGCCATGGCATTGCGATGACGACCATTGCCGCATCTCGCGCCCGCGACCGCCTTTTCAGCTCAGCGCTTTTTGGGCGATTGACGAGACGACGTCCGAAAACGGTGCCACCGAGGTGATACCGGGGAGCCATTTATGGGATGAGGCATTGGGCCAAGACCTTTTGAATAGCGGCGCTTTCGAGCAACGCGAGATCGGCGATGTCAATGTCGATCCGGCACCGCACCCCGATGCCGTGCAAGTCACCATGCCGGCCGGTTCTTTGATGCTGGCCAAGGGCACGCTGTATCACCGTGGCGGTTCCAATCGGTCGGATGGCAAGCGGCTGATTTTAACGCCGCAATACAGCCCCGGATGGGTGCGCCCGCTGGAGAATATGATTTTATCGACCCCGCCGGAAGTGGCCGCGAAGCTGCCGCAACGGGCGCGGGAATTAATTGGGTACTCGATTCATCCGCCCTTTATGGGCTATGTAAACGGCGAGCATCCGCAAAAAGCATTGGATCGGCAACTGGCCGGCGAATAGGAGCGTTATATGACTGACATGAAAACTGAAACCCTGCTGCTGCACGCCGGCTGGCGCGCTGATGAGACCACCGGCTCCGTTGCTGTGCCGATTCACCAAACCACCAGCTATCAGTTCAAGGATACTGACCACGCGGCCAGCCTGTTTGCGCTGTCAGAATTGGGCAATATTTACACCCGCATCATGAACCCGACCAATGATGTTCTGGAGCAGCGCATCACCGCATTGGAAGGCGGCGCGGCAGCATTGGCGGTTGCTTCGGGACAGACCGCCTCGACCATGGCCATTCAGAACATTGCCCGCACCGGTGACAATGTTGTCTCCTCGACCAATCTTTATGGCGGAACCTGGAACCTGTTTGCCAATACGATGAAGGATATGGGCATTGAGGTGCGCTTTGTTGACCCGGATGACCCGCAAAATTTCGCCAATGCGGTGGATGACAAAACCCGTGCTTTTTATGCCGAGACGCTGCCCAACCCGAAACTCGAAGTGTTTCCAATCCAGGCCGTCGCCGATATTGGTCGCGGTCTTGGCATTCCGCTGATTATGGATAATACGGCGGCGCCGATTTTGTGCCGCCCGTTCGACCATGGCGCAGCGATTGTGGTTTATTCGGCGACCAAATATATTGGCGGGCACGGCACCTCAATCGGTGGCCTGATTGTCGATGGCGGTAATTTCGATTGGGAAGGTGCCGGTGTCGAGCGCCAGCCATTGTTAAACTCGCCCGACCCGTCTTATCACGGCGCGGTATGGACCGAGGCCGTAAAACCGCTCGGCCCTATCGCCTATATTTTGAAAGCCCGCACTACATTGCTGCGCGACCTTGGCGGGGCCATGTCGCCGATGAACGCTTTCCAATTCCTGCAAGGCATGGAAACGCTGGCGCTCAGAATGCGCGCCCATTGCGAAAATGCTACCGCCGTTGCGGCTTGGCTGTCGAAGCAAAAAGGCGTCACCAAAGTCATCCACCCCTCTTTGATGGATGGCGAGGCGAAAAAACGCGCCGATGCGGTGATGAGCGGCGGCTATGGCGCACTGATGGGATTTGAGCTTGAGGGTGGTGTCGAAGCCGGCAAAAAGTTCATTGATAACCTCGAATTGCTCTACCACGTTGCCAATATCGGCGATGCGCGCTCGCTGGCCATTCATCCGGCCAGCACCACGCACAGTCAATTATCGGAAGAAGACCAAGCGGCTTCGGGCGTCACTCCGGGATATGTGCGGCTTTCCATCGGCATTGAGCATGTAGATGATATAATCGCTGATATCGATCAGGCACTGAAAGCGCTCTGAGCCGACATTGAAGGCTCTACAAAAACCTGGAACTCTAAATATGAAAGAGCTTCATGGATTGCCCTTTCGGCCAAAAACGGCTAGTTTCGTGCGATGAAAAAGCTCGTTGAAACAGTTCTGAAAATGATGCCGGTATGGTTCGGCATCGGATTTTTGGGGCCGGTTTTAGCAGAGATTTATCTGCGAACGGCTTTGAGCGCTTATCTGCCGCTGCACGCAACCTCGGTGCAAATTTATACCGTCTGCATGGTCTTTGGGGGGCTTTATGGACTGTTTGCGTGGCGCCTTGGAAGGTGGATATGAGGGAGATGGATATGAGCAAGACAATCGCTGATTATGATGTCGCCGGCATGAGCGAGGCCGAGCTGACCAGATTGGAGCGGCAGATTGCCCGCAAATATATGAATAAGCTGTCCATCCCCATGGTGCTGTGGCCGATTGCCAATCTCACTTGCTGGCTGGCGTTGTGGCCTCTGGTGATGACTGGCGTGATGCCGCTTTGGGTCGGCTTTATCATCGCCACGGTGAATGTCACCCTTTCCTATCTGCCAAGCCATGAAGCGCAGCACGATATTTATGCGCGCCCGGGCGACAAGCTGCGCTGGCTCAATGAGGCGATCGGCCATCTCTCGCTAGTCCCGCTGGCCTATGGCTATCGCATCCTGCGCCTGACCCATTTGGAACATCACAAACACACCAATAAGCCCGAGCTTGACCCCGACCACATTTTCAATAACGGCAAAACGCTGTGGGAAACGATTAGATTAAACATCGCGTCTTACCAACCAAGTTCGAAAAGCAGCCAATCCTATGCCGCTTGTCTGGAGCGCATCGGCACGCCCGAAGCAAAACGCGCTTATCTTGAGCAAATCGGCATTTTGCTGGCGCATATGGCGGTTTTGTTCACTTGCGCTGCCTATGGTTATGCGCTGGAAGCACTGCTTTTGTGGTGGCTGCCGCTAAAACTGGCAGGGATTTACATTCGCATTTATCTGTCTTGGCTGCCGCATTATCCGGGTGATGCAACCGGCCGTTATAAAGACACGCGCGGCTTTTCAAGCTGGCTCGGCGTGTGGAGCTCGCTGGCCATGACCGCGCATATTGTCCACCATCTGCACCCGCGCATTCCATTGGATAAAACGCCCGCCGCTTTGCGCGAGCTTTACCCGATATTGGAAGCGCGCAATTGCGACCTGTTGGCCCGCGAACACGCGCATTAACCGCGAAAAAACATTTGCAAACTGCGGCATGCCTGCGCAAAATCTTCTGGTCAATATTTCTGGGAGGGAAAGATGAGCGCAGCAGATAAATTAAGCGAAATTCCTGAGGGCGGCTTCGATATGGCGCGGCCTGAGCTTTACGCCAGCGAGGATGTGCTGGAGACTTTCAAAATTCTGCGCGCCGAAGACCCGGTACATTTTTCTGAGAACAAACAATTTGGGCCGATGTGGCATGTGACGCGCTACGCTGATTGCGTCGCCGTCGATACGGATCATAAGCGTTTCTCTTCCTCTGACAAATTTGGCGGCATTCAAATCGACGACGAGATTATGCGCCCTGCCATTGAGGGGTTTGCGGTTTCGGCTTTCATCACCAAAGACCAACCCGAACACGCGCCCATTCGCAAAGCCGTGCAACCCATCGCCTCGCCGCCTGCTTTGGACAGCTTTAAGGATCTTATTTGGCAGCGCACTGAAAATGTGCTGGATAGCTTGCCCGAGGGCGAGGCTTTTAACTGGGTCGACGAAGTGTCTGTCGAGCTGACGACGCAAATGCTCGCCACCCTGTTCGACTTTCCGTTTGAAGACCGTCATCTACTGACCTTCTGGTCGGATATGTCAACCGCCATGGAAGGCTCGGATAATTTCCCCGGGCAAGAAAAGCGCGTGCAAAATTTGCTCGAATGTCTGGAATATTTCACCAAGCTGCGCGAACAGCGCGCCAATGGTGCCCCGAACTTTGACCTTGTCTCTATGCTCGCGAGCGACGCCAATACCAAAGATATGGACCCGATGAATTTCCTCGGCAATCTGATGCTGTTGATTGTCGGTGGCAATGACACGACGCGTAATTCCATGTCGGCCAGCATTAATGCTTGGAACAAATTCCCCGATGAATTTGCCAAGCTGCGCGATAATCCGGACCTCATCGACAATATGGTCGCCGAAGTTATTCGCTGGCAGACGCCGCTCTCGCATATGCGCCGCACGGCGTTGGAGGATGTCGAGCTTGGTGGCAAGACCATCAAAAAAGGCGACAAAGTCATCATGTGGTATTATTCCGGCAATCAAGATGAAGCGGTGTTCGAAGACCCGCGAACCATTAAGTTTGACCGCGAAAACATCAATCGGCATTTGTCTTTCGGCTTCGGTATTCATCGCTGCATGGGGCTGCGCGTGGCTGAATTGCAACTGCGTATTCTGTGGCAGCAAATCCTTGAAAAATTCGAAAAAATCGAATTGGTGCAAGAACCTGTTCGCATGAAATCGAATTTCGTTAACGGTTATTCCGATATGCAAGTAAAGGTTACCCGCCGTTAAATCAGGAGCTTCGCTTGTCTGACCATAAAATTCGCTGGGGCATTCTCGCCACCGGCAACATCGCTTCACAATTTGCCAATGATTTGAAACTCAGCCATAGCGGCGAGCTGGTTGCCGCAGCCAGCCGCGACGCGGCCAAGGCAGAAGCGTTTTGCGCCAATCATGGCGGCGAGGCGGTGACCGGTTATGACGCGTTGCTGGCGCGCGACGACATTGACGCGGTCTATATCGCCACGCCACATGACAGCCATATTGAATGGGCGCATAAGGCGATAAGCGCGGGACTGCCCACCTTGTGTGAAAAGCCGTTGGGCCTCAACCAAGGCGAAGCACTTGCCCTTTATGGCGCGGCGGCGCGCCAAAAAGTACTGCTGGTCGAGGCGCTGATGTATCTCATGCATCCGCGCATGCATTTGGCCAAACAGCTGATTGACGATGGAGCGATTGGCACGATTACCGGCTTCTCATCAAGTTTCGGTTTTGCGTTTCCGTTCACGCCCGACCACCGGCTGTATAATATCGACCGCGCCGGCGGCGGTATCGTTGATATTGGCATCTACCCGCTGACCGCCGCGCGCTATTTCATCGGCGAGCCGAACGGGCTGACCGGCGAAGCGCGGCTTGCCCCGACAGGGGCCGATGCCGAGGCCAACGCGGTTCTCGCCTATGACGGGTTTGATGCGCATTTGCATTGTGCCATCGACACTGAGCTGGAATGGCACATCACCGTCGAGGGCGATAAAGGCACGCTGAAAATCAACCAGCCTTGGCATCCGGGGCCGGAGAATAATAACATTCTGGTCACCGATAAGAACGGCCATGAAACCACGCATCGCAGCGATGACACGCGCCCGCTTTACGCCGTCGAGGCCGACCATATGGGGGCGCTTATTCGGCGCGACGCGCTGAGCTCGGATTTGGTAACGCCCGAATTTTCTATCAACACCGCCTATTGGCTCGACCGCTGGCGCGAAGCCGGAGCCGTGCGCTACGCCGCCGATACGCTGGGCGCGACCGGTTTTCATGGCGCGGCATTGCAATATACGCGCGCCGGCACGGTGCCGCAGGTGACGCTGGACGGGCTCGATAAGGCGGTTTCGAAACTGGTGCTCGGCACTGACAATCAGATAGACGCGCCGACCATGGCCGCCATTGGCGATGCGTTTTTTGAAGGCGGCGGCAATTGCTTCGACACCGCATTCATCTATTCCGATGGCCGTTCGGAAGCCCTGCTCGGCGAATGGATGGCAGCGCGTGGCGTGCGCGATGAGTTGGTTGTGCTGTCAAAAGGCGCGCACCCGCCCCAGTGTTCGCCCGCCGCCGTGGCGACGCAGCTCGACCAATCATTAGAGCGCCTGCAAACGAATTATCTCGACCTTTATTGCCTGCACCGCGACGACCCCGACGTGCCGGTGTCGGAATGGGTCGATGCCTTGAACCGCGAGGTCAGCGCCGGGCGTATCAGATTATTCGGCGGCTCCAACTGGACGGCCGAACGCATTGACGAAGCTAATGCCTATGCGCGCCAAAAGGGCCTTCAAGGTTTCTCTTTGCTGAGCAATAATTTTTCATTGGCGCGGATGGAGGACCCGGTTTGGCCCGGCTGTTTGGCCAGCTCGACCGATGACTTCCGCGACTGGCACACAGCGCAAGACTTCCCGTTATTGCCATGGTCCTCACAAGCGCGCGGTTTTTTCCTCAACTGGGAGGCCAGCGGCTTGGCAGCAACGCGCCACGGTGCCGACCCGACCGATGATGAAATGCAGCGCGTCTGGGGGTCGGATACCAATCTCGAGCGGCGGCGGCGGGCTTATGAGCTCGCCGATGAGATGGGCGTCAGCGCCATTCAGATTGCGCTGGCTTATGTCGTCAATCAGCCATTCCCTTGCTGTGCGCTGGTCGGCCCGCGAAATCCGATGCAGTTGCAAGACAGTCTCGATGCGGCGCAAATCATTCTGACGCCGCAACAAGTCAACTGGCTCGACTTGCGCGACTGACGCTTTATCACCCCTTAAAAAGCCGCGCCAAAAAGCGCAACCAGCGATTGTTAAGCGCGTGCAGCAACAGGTCAAAACGCTTTGGCGTCAACGCACCGCCAGACATGATTTGCAACGTCTTCAGGCGCAGCGACATTATCATTTCCTCGCGCATCTTCATCGCCACCGGCGTCTCCTGGCGTTTGCCCATAGTCTTGGCCGCCATTTCCAGCGCCGCATTTGCGACACGCTTGCCGAGCCAGTGACCGCGAATATCAGCCAAGATGGTGTTGGCGTGATACGGCTTAATGCTCTCGGCCGGCGTCACCTTAAGGCCCAGCGCGGCGAGTTGAGCGTCCTGCATAATCACATAAGGTGCCTCGCGCGGTGGTTGTGAATTGCGCCCGCTCCCATCCGGCAGAGTGACACGCAGCGTCTCGCGAATATCGGTGCTGGAGGCCGCGAAGAAGATTTCGAATTCGCCCGGTTCGATATTGAAATCATCCAGCGTCACATCGAAATAAGCAAAAGCCCGCTTGTCCAAAGTAAAGGTCAGCGTCTGAGCTTCGCCGGGCTGCAGCATGAGTTTTTGAAATGCTTTCAACTCCCGGTCGGGCCGATAAGCCGTCGCCTCGACGTCGCGCACATAAAGCTGCACCACTTCGGCACCGGCGCAATCACCCGTATTGCTTACGGTTATGGCCAGTTCTACCGTCTCGCTTGCGGCGTCCCAATCGGTCAGCAATTTGGCGTCGCTATAGCCGAATTTTGTGTAGCTCAACCCATGGCCGAAAGGAAAAAGCATTGGCACATCATGACTGGTGAAATAGCGATAGCCGATATTGAGCCCCTCGCGATAGACCAATTGTCGCTTATGAGTGGCAAAGTTTTCCTGCGCCGGACAATCGGCGAGCGCCATGGGAAAGCTCTCGGCCAGCTTGCCGCTCGGCGACACATCGCCCAACACCAAATCAACCAGTGCGTGTGCCCCGGCCTGTCCGGCCAGATAAATCTCCAACACCGCAGGCACCGCGTCGAGCCATGGCATTTCAATCGGTGCGCCATTCGACAGAACGACAACGCAATTTTCATTGGCATCCGCGACGGCCGAGATGAGCTTTTCAATCTGCTCGGGCTGGCGCAAATGCGTGCGGTCAAACCCTTCCGCCTCGAACAAAGGCGGCAGACCGGCCATGATGATAGCGACATTCGCGGCCTTGGCCGCCGCCACCGCTTCGTCAATCAGGGCCGCATCGGCCTCGGCCAATTCGGCATCAAAACCTTTTGCATAAGTGACATTATCTGCGCCCAACCGCTCGGCAAAAGCATCCAGCGGACGGTCGAGCTTGGCGGCATTTACTTGCGACGAGCCCGCGCCTTGGAATCGCGGCGTGTCGGCAAAAGCGCCAATCAACGCTACTGACGCCCCGGCTTTAAGCGGCAAAAGCCCTGTATTCTTCAGCAAAACCGCGCCTTCCGCCGCGGCGCGACGCGCCAAAGCGTGATGCGCGTCGAAATCGACTTCAGCCGGCGCAGCATTGTTTTTCGACGCCATAATCAACTGCGTCACCCGCGACGCGGCGCGGTCGAGATGCGCTTCATCAAGTGCCCCGCCTTTTACCTGCGCCGCCACCAGCCGATCATTGACCCCGCCGCTCGATGGCATTTCCAACTCCAATCCGGCGGCAATCCCACGTGTTCGGTCATTGACTGCCCCCCAATCGGTGACCACCAGACCTTTAAAACCCCAGCGGTCGCGCAAAATGACACTCAGCAATTCTTCGTGCTCGGAACAATAAATGCCGTTAAAGCGATTATAGGCGCACATCACCGTCCATGGCTGCGCTTGCGTCACCGCGGCCTCGAATGCCGGAAGGTAAATCTCGAACAGGGTGCGGCGGTCAACCAGCGTGTCTACAACCATACGTTGTGCTTCCTGATTGTTCACCGCAAAGTGCTTGAGACTGGTTCCCGTCCCGGTTGATTGCACGCCCTGAACGAAAGCAGCCGCCATTTCTCCGGCCATGTAAGGGTCTTCGGAGTAATACTCAAAATTGCGCCCGCATAGCGGACTGCGTTTTATGTTCACGCCGGGCGCGAGTAGCACTGAGACCCCTTCGGCTTGACATTCGGCCCCGATGGCGGCCCCGACTTGGTGAATAAGCTCGCGGTTCCAAGACGACGCCAGCGTCACCGCGGTTGGAAAACAGGTCGCCGGCACCGACGCCGTCAGCCCCATATGGTCAGCCTGATTGCCCTGTTTGCGCAGGCCGTGCGGGCCGTCCGACACCATAATTTGCGGCAGTTCATATTGCGCCAATGGCTGCAAATGCCAGAAAGTCGAACCGGACATGAGCGAGGCTTTTTCATCAACCGACATGCGCGCCACCAGCGTCGTCGCCGCGCTTTCAAAATCATATGGATGTTTCATCGCCCTGCTCCCTCGCCGCATTAACAAAGCGGCATAACTGTGACAGTCTAGGCAAGCGTCGACAGCCGGACAAGCGGCACGGCGCGTTTGGAGGCGTGAAAGTGGTCAAAATCTCGATTATCGGGGCCGGAAGTACGGTTTTCATGAAGAATATCGTCACCGATATTGTGCTCGAGCCGGGTCTCGAAACAGCGCATATCGCGCTGCACGATATTGATGCGGCGCGTCTTGCGACCTCTGAGAATGTGGCCCGGCGCATCGCCGAAACCACCGCCACCACACCGACCATTGACGCAACGCTCGACCGCCGCGCGGCGCTGCAAGACGCTGATTTTGTCATCACCATGATTCAAGTTGGCGGCTATCAACCGGCGACCGTCATTGATTTTGAGATTCCCAAACAATACGGCCTGCGCCAGACCATAGGCGATACGCTGGGCATTGGCGGCATTATGCGTGGCCTGCGCACCGTGCCGGTGCTCAAAGGGATCGTCGATGATATGGCCGATTGCTGTCCCGACGCGCTGCTGCTGCAATATGTCAATCCGATGGCGATTAACTGTCTGGCGCTATCGCAACTCGCGCCACAGTTGAATTATGTCGGCCTGTGTCATTCGGTGCAAGGCACGGCGATCGATCTGGCGCGCGATCTCGGCGAGATGCCGGAGGATGTTGATTATGATTGCGCTGGCATTAATCACGTGGCGTTTTATACGCGGTTTGAAAAGCGCCACCCTGATGGCCGCATGGAAGACCTTTACCCGCGCCTTAAAGCGCTGGCCGAGACCCGCCAATATGGCCGCGGCTGGGAGGATTGTGCCAATCATGTGCGCTATGAAATGTTGACGAGGCTGGGTTATTTCGTCACCGAAAGCTCCGAGCATTTCGCCGAATACACACCCTATTTTATCAAAGGTAATCAGCCGCAACTGATTGAAAAATATGAGATTCCGCTTGATGAATACCCACGCCGCTGCGAGGCGCAAATCGCCGAATGGGAAGCCCAAGCGGCGGCACTGACCGGCGGTGGCGATATTACATGCGAGAAATCGGTCGAATATGCGGCCCGCATCATCGCCGCACGCAGTCTTGGCAAACCGGATAAAATACACGGCAATGTCGCCAATACCGGCCTCATCGATAATCTGCCGGCCAATGCTTGTGTCGAGGTGCCGTGTCTGGTCGATGGCGGCGGCCTGCACCCACAACCGGTCGGCGCGCTGCCGCCGCAACTTGCCGCACTGATGCAAACCAATATTGGGGTACAACAACTGACGGTTGAAGCTTTGCTGACCGGCAAGCGCGAACATGTTTATCACGCCGCCATGCTGGACCCCCACACGGCGGCCGAGCTGAACCTCAACCAGATTTGGGCCTTGGTCGATGACATGCTGGAAGCCCATGGTGCGGCCATTCCCGAATTGAAGTAAATCTGGTAAGCCTGCGCGTAAGGAGCGTTTCATGCGTGAAATTTTTGAAGATTATGTGACCCATGGCACGGTGCAGTTTCTGTTTGTAGCCCTCGCCGCATGCACTTATGCGGTAGAAACACTGTCACTGTGGCGAAGCTGGCCGTGGATGCTGGTGGTGATTGCCAGTGCGCCATTTTTCGAGTGGGTAACGCATAAATATACGCTGCACCGCCCGCTGAGCGAGACGCCGGGGTTTTGGCGCGACTATCAAATCCGCCTGCACCATGGCCATCACCTGCACCCTGAGCGGCGCGACCTGCAATTCGCGCCGGTTAGCGGTATCATCGTCATGTTCATCCAGCTTTATCTGACCTATGCGCTGCTGACATGGTCTTGGACCACGGCGCTGGTGCCGCTGCTCGCTTCAATCGCCTATTATCTGGCCTATGAATGGATTCATCTGGCGCACCACACGCAAAGCTATAAGCCGCTAACCGCCTGGGGCAACGCCTTGCGCGCCGCGCATATGCGGCATCATTTTCACAATGAGAACTATAATTGGGGCATCACCAATGGCCTCGGCGATGTGCTGCTCGGCACTTGGAAGAACACGGGCGAGGTCGAAAAAAGTGCGACGGCGAAAAAACTGTCCGGTTATGAAGGCTGAGTGAACGCGCATGAATGAGATTAGCATCGGCATTATCGGCGCTGGCATGATGGGCCAAGAGCATATTCAAAATTTCAATCTGCTCGACGGCGCGCGGGTGACGGCCTTGGCCGACACTGATGACGGCATGCTGAACAAAGCCGCCGCCATGACCGATGGCAACCCGACCTTAAGCGATGATTTCGAGACGCTGCTGGGTAACGATGGGCCGGACGCGCTGGTGATTGCGACGCCGAATTTCCATCATATCCATGTGCTGGCCAGCGCATTGGAGGCCGGCAAACCGATATTATGCGAAAAGCCTATGTGCACCACGCTGGCCGATACGCAAGAGGTGATGAAAAAAGTCGGCCATAACGGGCTGATTTTTCAAGTCGGTATGGAATATCGCTTCAAGCCCGCTTTGGCCGAGATGATTGCGCGCGTGCATGGCGGCACAATCGGTCAGATTCAAATGCTCTCCATCCGCGAGCACCGCTTTCCTTTTCTGCCCAAAGTCGGCGACTGGAACCGCTTCAACCGCAATACGGGCGGCACGCTGGTAGAAAAATGCTGCCATTTTTTCGACCTGATGCGCTTCATTATCAGCAGTGAACCGACCGGCGTCATCGCTTCGGGCGGCCAAAACGTCAATCACCTCGACGAGAGCTATCATGGCCACACCCCGGATATTTGGGACAATGCCTATGTCGTGTTTGATTTCGCCAATGGCGCGCGCGCCATGCTCGACCTGTGTATGTTCGCCGAAGGCTCGCGCCATAGCGAGGAGCTGGCGGCGATTGGCGACAAGGCCAAGGTCGAGTGCCTGCTGCCGCAAAACATCGTCACCCATGGCAATCGCGAAACTTGGGAGGTGGTTGAAGAACCCATTCATGTGCCCGAGGAAATCCTCAATGCCGGTTATCATTCGGGCGCCACTTACCATCAAAACAAAGCATTTCTCGACGCCGTGCGCGGCACAAGCGACGTGCCGGTGACGGCGCTGGACGGCCATCGCGCCGTGGCCATGGGCTTAGCGGCGCAAATGGCGGCGACAGAAAAACGCCGCGTCGATATGAATGAGGTGGGTTTATGAGTTTCGGCACGCAAGAAAATCTCGTCAATACGCAGCCGCGCCAAATCGGTGGCAAACAAGTTGGCCCGCTGGCTTTCGGGTGCTGGCGGCTGGTCGGCGACGATGTTGCAGACGCCACAGCGCGCATTGAGACAGCGCTTGATAACGGTTTGACGCTTATCGACAATGCCGATGTTTACGGTCTCGATTGGGGCGGACAGGCATTTGGCGAAAGCGAGACGCTGCTCGGCAAAGTGCTGGGCCAAAACCCTTCTTTGCGCGCGCGCATGGTGCTGGCCAGCAAAGGCAGTATTATTCCGGGCGTTCCTTATGTCGCGAGCGCCGCTTATCTCAATGCCGCGGTCGATGCCTCGCTGGCGCGCCTCAATAGCGCGCATATCGACCTTTTTCAAATCCACCGCCCCGACATGTTCACCCATCCGAGTGAGACCGCCGCCGCGCTGGATGCGCTGGTCGCGGCCGGCAAAATCGGCATGGTCGGCGTTTCAAATTACACGCAAGCGCAGGAGGAAGCGCTGCGCCATTTCATGCAAGCGCCTTTGGTCTCACTGCAATCGGAATATTCGCTGGCGCATCTCAATATGTTGCGCGACGGTTCGCTCGACCGCTGCATGAGCACCGATACGGCGTTTCTCGCCTGGTCGCCTTTGGCCGGTGGAAAACTGGTCAGCGGCGACGGTTTGCGGCCCACATTAATCAGCAAAATCGACGAACTGGCGGCGCGCGAAAAAACCGACCGCGCCGCTATTGCGCTGGCTTTTGTGCTGGCGCATCCGAGCGCGCCCATCGCCATTATCGGTTCGCAAAACCCGGCCCGCATCGCCGCCGCGACGCAAGCGCTGTCAGTCACCTTGACGCGCCAAGATGTCTATGCGCTGATTGAGGCTGCGGAAGGCGTGCCGCTTCCTTAGGATTTGACTATGAGCCAACACCCCAAAGCCGAAATAAGCTGGTTCTCCGCCCTGTGCGACGATGACTATCAGTTCCTCGGCGTCGAAGATCCAAGCCTGAAAGCGAGCTGGCCGCACTGCCGTGATATTGCGCTGACCGCTGAGAAGAACGGCTTTGACAATATACTGCTGCCTTCCGGTTACACGCTGGGTATGGACTCCATCGGTTTTGCCGGCGGCATAGCGCCCTTGCTTGAGAGGATGCGCCTGCTCGTCGCTGTGCGGTGCGGCGAGATGTGGGTGCCGCAACTGGCGCGGCAATTGGCGACGCTCGACCAGATGCTGGGCGGTCGCCTGACCATCAATATCATCTCCTCAGACCTGCCGGGGCAAACGCTGGACGGCGGGCCGCGCTATCAGCGCACACGCGAAATCATGCGCGCCTTGCGGCAATTTTTAAACGGCGAGGCGGTAAACCTCCAAGGCGAGCACATTCACCTTGAGCTTGAGCCGCCGCGCATGCAGACGGTCTCCGGCAAATGTCCGCCATTTTATTTTGGCGGTCTGTCACCCGCCGCACGCGATGTCGCCGCTGAGGAGGCCGATGTGTTTTTGATGTGGCCCGATACGATGGATAAGGTCAGCGATATTCTTGACGATATGCGCCAGCGCGCCGCCGCCTATGACCGCAGCTTGAAATTCGGCTACCGCGCCCATGTGATTGTGCGCGAGAGCGAAGCCGAAGCACACGCCGCCGCCGACAAACTCATCAGCCGATTGGATGATGGCGTCGGTGAAGAAATTCGCAATCGCTCGCTCGACAGCGCCTCATACGGTGTGCGCCGCCAAGCCGAAATGCGCGACGCCGCCAATGCCGCCGGCACCGGTGATTATGTCGAGGATAATCTATGGACCGGCGTCGGGCGTGCGCGCTCGGGCTGCGGCGCGGCGATTGTCGGCGACCCCGACCAAGTGCTGGCCAAGCTCAACGCCTATCGCGAGCTTGGCATTGAGGCTTTCATCCTGTCCGGCTATCCGCATAAGGATGAATGC